>R15__coassemble_1354_pt1 | contig 12550 bp, 11 predicted proteins | sample R15__metabat2_low_PE_011 | metagenome-assembled genome bin R15 | reverse complement strand
ATCTGTCACTGTGTAACACGCGGATGCGTCGGCTTTGGATGAAGCAAAACCAGAATCGATGGCTGCGGTTGATGAAAATGAAGATAAAGGGAAAAAAGGCGAAGGGGCGAGTGAAGAGGAAAGTGAGAATGAAAGTACAGATCTGAAAAACGAGGAAGTGACGGCTGTGGATGTAGAAGATGGCGAAGCAGCGGCAGTGGGTGAAGGCAGAGGCGAAGCAGTGGCAGCGGGTGATGGACAGAATAAAAAAGAGGGTCTGAATGATGCACAGGGGGAAGCATGGCAGGAAGAAAAATCTGAAATAATCGTTACAGATGGAAATGAAGATAAAGGAAAAAAGGGAGAAGAGGCGGATGAAGGCAGCGGCGAAGTAGTGGCTTTGGATGATGGGAATGAAGACCCGGGAATGATAGTTACAGATGGAAATGAAGATAAAGGAAAAAAAGGAGAAAGGGCGAGTAAAGAGGAAAGTGAGAATGAAAGCAGCGATCTGGAAAATGAGGAGCTGGCTGCCGTTATTTATTCAGAAGCTAAAGCATACGAGCCGGGGAAAAAATCTGCAACTGTAAAAGGAAGCAAAATACTGAATGATCAAGAATTAAAAAAGGGACAGTTTACATTTGTACTTAGAGATTCAAATGGACAGGAAATTCAGAGAACAACGAATAATGAAGATGGTTCGATCGTATTCGAAGGGGTGACTTTTGACAGCAGCATGTCAGGAATTTACAGCTACACGGTGGAGGAATTAAATGATGGACAGCAGGCTATAGAATATGATCCGCAAATATATACTGTCAGGATAGCAGTGGAAAACGGCGTTGTATCGGAAGAATATCGTTCCGGAAAATATTTTGGGATAAGTTCAGGGTCTACTGCAAATGTTTTCTATATGAGTCCCATAGAAGGAAATAAAGACTTCAGGGTATATTGCCTTGATCTCTCCAAGAAGGCACCTTCTGGAGATGGTGAGTACTGGGTATCAGAAACATCCCCGTCTGAGGCAATTCTTCAGGCTTCTGTAACTAAAACGACCGGCTACGACGGAACAAATGCATATTATGCTTATGACGGATGGGTTGATGATCTGAAAAGCAGCTTAAAAAAAGTACTTTACTATTTTTATCTTTATCCTGATGCTTTCGATGACAATCTGCAGCAGCAGATCATCTGGATGATGACAAATGGGAGAAATTATACGAAGACAAGCAATCAGCAATATATCTTAAATTTAATTGAGAGTATTTCTGAGCCGACCGATATGGAGCTTGTTATTTTTCATCCGAAAGATGCGGCATACCAGCCAATGATCGCTCTGCTGCCGACAGGGACTATCGTATCAGAAGAGATGGGACCGATAGTTTTTACAAATAATTATGTGGGAACGCCTTCAGGTTATAAACTGCCGCAGACCGGTTCTTCCGGAACAGAAATAATAAAAATGACGGGTATAGGGCTGCTGATCCTGGCATTTGTGATAATGTCGGCAATTGTATGGACAAGGAGCTGTAAAAGTGAAAGAAATGATAGATAAATGCAAATGATCAAATATAGCATCTGATGTTCACACGAATGCTGTTTTCAATATACGAAAAACATTTGAAAAATTATGAAAGAAGGAAATCAATATGAAGATCATGAAAAAATTACTGGTATTGTTAGTTAGCGCATTAACTGTTCTTGCTATGGTACAGGTCGTGCCGGCACAGGAAGCCGGTGGAAGTATAGAAGTAAGCAATGTTATTGCCGGGCAGACTTATTCTATTTACAGAATATTAGATCTGCTGAGTTATGACAGTGATGCACAGGCTTATACATATACATTGAATGGTGATTGGGAAGCATTTGCAGACCAGGATATTATAAAAAATAATTATCTGCATCAGGAAAAAATAGCTGATGTAACATATGTGACATGGGTCACAGGTGCAGATGCTCCCACATTGGCCAGGCTGGCAGCTGCCTGGGCAGAGGCTAATAATGTTGCTCCAACAGCCAGCAGGAAGGCTGATGATTCCGGGACGGTTTTGTTCAGTGACCTTACGCTGGGATATTACCTGATGGATTCTACGGGCGGCGCGATCTGTTCGCTGACAACTACAGCACCAACTGCACAGATCAATGAGAAAAATGAACTTACAACTGTGGAAAAAGAGGTTCAGGAAGATTCAAGTCAGGATTACGGTAAATATAATAATGCGCAGATTGGTGAGACTGTTAATTTCAAATCGGATATTAAAATAGGGGCAGGGGTACAGAATCTGCTGCTGCATGATAAGATGGATCCGTCACTGGACCTGATCGAGGACAGTTTTAATATTTCTGTTTCCGGTGTCACGGTTTCTGCAGATAACTATAGTGTGATCACATCAGGACTTACAGACGGGGATACATTTGAAATTAAATTTGATGATTCTTACACTGAAAAACTTAGTTCGGGAGAAGTGATCTGTGTTAAGTATTCGGCGCTGCTCAATAAAAATGCCCGGATTTATACTGATTCAAATAATAACACGACCTGGATATCCTTCGGCAATGGAATGACATCGACAGAAAGCGGAACAAAAACTTACAGCTATGAATTCGATCTGGTTAAAACTGATCCTTCAGGAAAGGTCATAAAAGGTGCTGAATTTTATCTTTACGATTCGAAAAATGGTGGAAATATTATTCCGCTGGTAGAGCTTTCGGCAGATGAACAGAAAGGTGAATATGTATACAGACTTGCCGGAAAAGGTGAAGTTCAGGGGAACGGCGCAGTGATCAAAGCCGGAAAAGCGACCGTCATGGGACTTGATGCTGAGACATATTATCTGAATGAAGAAAAAGCGCCTTCAGGATATAACAGACTGGCAGAAAGAGTAGAAATAGATATGACTGGGGCTGTTAATAACAAGGCAACAATTGACACGGAAGGGAGCACATACGGCAGCTATAAAGAAGGAGGAGTACATGTTATAAACAAGGCGGGGATCATGCTTCCGGAAACGGGCGGTACAGGTACAATGATAGTATATATTATCGGTGGGATAATAATAGCTGCTGCGATCATAATTATAATTGCAAGCAGAAAATCGAGATCATGATGAGGCGTATAAGGGTTATTGTAATAATATTACTTCTTGCAGGGATCACAATGCTTCTTTATCCTGCTGTCAGCAATCTTTGGAACAATTTTCATTCATCTGCAGCAATAACTGATTATAACTACCGTATGGAAGAAATGGATGAATCGGAAAGATTAAAGCTTATTGCTGATGCGAGAGCATATAATAAAAAACTGGCTGAATCCTTTGGAGCATTTGCCATGGATGAAGGACAAAAGAAGATATATGAAGAGCTGCTTAATATAAACGGAGACGGGATCATGGGATATATACAGATCCCGTCCATTGATGTATTGCTTCCTATATATCACGGAACCGGGGAAAATGTTCTTCAGCTGGGTGTGGGGCATCTTGAATGGTCATCTCTGCCGGTAGGAGGTGATGGCTCACATTGTGTATTGCTGGCCCATCGGGGACTGCCTTCGGCAAAATTATTTACTGATCTGGACAGGCTGAAAATAGGGGATAGATTTACGCTTACGGTCCTGGATGAAATATACATCTATGAAGTAGATCAGATAAAAACTGTCCTGCCGGAAGACCTGTCTGAGATCAGATCGGAAAAAGGAAAAGAGCTGTGCACCTTAGTTACATGTACTCCTTATGGTATTAATACACATCGTCTGCTTGTAAGAGGCCACAGGGTAGAATGTGATGAATTTTTCTGATATTTTTCTTAACAAATAAATATCTTTGTTGTATACTTTCCCTTGCATAAGTCAGATTGTTTATGCAGTGCATGATGTTATGACGATTTTATATATCGTCTTTTTTGTTGCCATATGGCAGCTTCAGGTGGATTCATATGTATTTTGAAGATATTGAGATCGGTACTGAAATGATCATACCGGAAACTTATGTGGACAGGGATGAAATGATCGCATTTGCCAGGAAGTATAATAATGCGCCTTTTCATGCTGACGAGAAGTGGGCTAAGTCTACAGCTCTGGGGGATGTTTCTGCTCCCGGCATCTATACTTTTTTACTTATCTGGTCCCAGTATGTGATCAATGATCTCGGAGGTGAACAGACGATCGCCGGTACAGACATGAAGCTTTCTTTTCTGGCCCCTGTTATGCCGGGAGATACTTTAAAAGGTATTGTTAGGGTTATCAGTAAAACCGAACGGAATCCTTATAATGGTCTTGTTGTGATACAGATCGATATTTATAACCAGAATGAATTTCTTGTATTACGTAACACCACATCCACTGTTATTAAGAGAAGATGCTGATCAGTTTTATCAGGCTTTGAAAGTATGGCGAAAATGTTCATTTTTGTTTTTATCAGTAAGTTAATGTAATTTTGAGGTGGTTTAAATGGGAAAGATTTTTAGCAGTAAGGCTGCCCTCAGATCAGTATTAGGCAGCATGTTGATCCAGATATGTGTCGGGATCATTTATTTATGGAGCGTTTTAAAGGAACCGGTGCAGAATGCATTTGAAATGGAAACATCTGCAGCTAATATGGTTTCTTCTTACATGCTCATGGGATTTGTTATCGGCTGTCTGATAGGCGGTATTTTCGTTGATAAATTCAGATCGAAATTGACTAATATCATAGGCGTGGTCTGTTTCGCAGTGGGTATCGCGGCAACGGGACTTTTAACACCTGCTACAGCCTGGCTGATCAATTTTACTTATGCAGGCCTCGGCGGACTCGGAAGCGGTATTGCATATTCTTCATGTATTTCATGTATACAGAAATGGATGCCGGAAAACAGGGGTCTGGCAAGTGGTCTGGCGGTTTCGGCATTTGGTGCGTCTACAGTAGTATTTGTTACTGTCATCAGATCTCTTATTGCTGCATTTGAAGTGGACGGCGAATATAATATGAGTCCGGTCTTCTTCATTCTCGGCGGCATATTCTTTGTTGTGGGTATGATAGGATGTCTGCTTGTTAAGAACCCGCCTAAGCCTCAGGTCGTAGAGGATCTTGATGACAGGACATTTACATTTGGGCAGGCCCTTAAGCTGCCTAAGTTCTGGATAATCTTCTTTATGGCATTTTTCATGAATGCGCCTTATACTCTGGCAACACCTGTTTTATACGATCTGGGTATAGAGAGAGGTCTTTTAGCTTCCATAGCATTGCTGACTGTAACTCTTACAGGTGTGGCTAATGTAGCAGGACGTCTTTCCATGGCTACCTTATCAGATAAATTCGGCAGGAAAAATATCCTTATGGGTCTTTTCCTTCTTACCTTGTGTGCAGCCGCCGGCCTGACCATGATAGAAGGAGCCGGATATGTGGTCCTTGTTCTGATCATGGCGCTGGCATTCGGAGGCATGTCATCTGTTAATGCCACTCTGGGTCCTGATTATTTCGGCGTTGAGAACAGCGGAAAGATCTACGGTGTGATCATGCTGGCTTTAGGTCTTTCATCTATCGTCTTCAACTTCCTGACAGACAGTGTGTTCGGCGGCAGCGCAGGGACAAGATTCCTTTTAGGCTGTGTATCTTCTGTCCTGGCGTTTATCATGCTGATCATTTTAAATGCTATAGATGCCAAGGATGTAAAATGGAATCTGGAAATGAGTACGACTCAGATAAAGACTTTTATCACAACTACAAAGACAATGAATTATGCTAAAACTGCTGAGAGATTATATACATCCCCGGCTAATGTAGCTAAGAGCATAAGTTCCCTGGAAAACGAACTGGGTGTTAAGCTTTTCGAAAAGGGTGAGGATAATCTTCTGCGGCTTACAGATTCCGGTGAAGTAATGAAAGATATCCTGTCCGATGATATCAAAAAGACCAATATGGTCATCAGAAAAGCCCAGATCGTTTCGAATAAAAATAACAGGCACCTGTGGGTGGGTACAGTAAATGCCGAATACGCTTCTGATATAGATGTGGAAGTTATGAACAGATTTTCAAAGCAGACTTCAGATGTGGATATTATGATCTATAAGGGATTTGTTCATGATATTCTGAACATGATCGAAAACGGAAAACTTGACCTGGCCATGATCGAAGCTTCAGCGTTAAAGGTCCATCCATCTGTTGAACATATGGTCACTAAACAGGTAAGATTAGGCGTTGTGGTATCAAGAGGCAGCAGTCTTTCTGAACTGGACGAGATCTCTCTGTCAGATCTTAAGGAGCAGACATTCTTAACGATCGATCCTCAGCAGTCACCTCTTGTGGAAGCTACAGTTAACAGAATGTGCTTAGCTGCAGGATTCACACCGAAAACTTTAATGGCCAGCGATGCCATAGAACTTATCATACTTCTCGAGCAGGGAAGCGGAGTGGCTATACTTCCTGAAAATCATCATGCATATTTTGATCCTATGCTTAAATTTATACCTTTCAGGGAAGGTGAAATGGTAGATCTGGTATGCTGCTGGAAGGCGTCAAACAGTAATCCTGTGCTGAAGGAGTGTCTGGATGTTTACAGGAATGTGATCGCAGAAGAAAGAAAATGATGATCTATCTGTGTGAGCAGCGGATATGCTTTGTATATTTCAAACGGGCTTTAGGACGTGGTCAGGAGGTTTAGAATGAAGCACATCGTTATCAGCGGCGACAGGGGCGTAGGCAAATCCACATTGATAAAACATCTGACAGAAAAGCTTAACGGCCCGGTAAGTGGTTTTATAACTAAAAAAATTAAAAATGAGGATGGGATAGGTAATATATATATTTTTCCTGCCCAGATCCCTGAAAAGGACAGGGTCTGCACAGAGGAAAATTGTGTGGGATCCTGCATTGACGGGAAAATGCTCAGCAGAAACACTCAGGTCTTCGAGAAAAAGGGAGTTGAGATCTTAGATAAGATCCCTAAGGATGCCCGGCTTATAGTGATGGACGAGCTGGGCTTTTTGGAGAAGGATGCAGTTACTTTTCAGAAAAAAGTTCTTGAATGTCTCGATGCAGATACAGCTGTCTTAGCTGCGATAAAAACAAAAGACAATGAATTTCTTACTGCGATCAGGGAACATAAAAATGTCTGTGTTTATGAGATAAATGAGCAGAACAGAGATGAACTGGCAGAAAAGCTGGGACAGATCATAGCGATGTGATCAGCAAAATATCTGAAATAAAAGGCTTGTAATACGTCTGTACTGAAGATGTATTACAAGCCTTTTTTATGGGCAATTTTCACAAAAATGGATCTGCCTTATTGACATTAGTTAGTGGCTGGATTATCATGCTGTCACTTCATTTAAATTCAACGAGCTGCAGAAAGTTCAGCAGAAAAAATCAGGAAAAAAATAAAACACGGGCAGGAGATGCGTTTTGGCTAAAGTTACTTTGGCAGTATTAGATTCATGCCGATTTTACCTGGAAAGATTTTTGGATTATTCCAAAAGCATTAAAAATTCACCATTTGAAATACTGGGCTATTATGATCTTAACATTCTTTTAAAAAAATTAGAGGATGAAAAGATAGAAGCTGTACTGTTCTCCCCGGAAATCTTTAAGAATTCTGATCAGTGTGAACTGAAAAATAATCTGTTTCAGAGCGGGAAAAATTGTGTGTGTTTAATCCTGGGAGAACAGGACAGCGCCGATATTTTTAATGAAAAATATGCCAACCTGCTGCATGGAAAGAAATTAAGCTGCATAAATAAATTTCAGCCGGTTGATGAGATCTTAATGCAGCTGCAGGAAATCTTAAATATAAACAGTTATGAAAAGGAAAGGGAGATCAGCAGTATAAAAAATCAGTATGAGCTGATAGGCCTGTATTCTCCGATAGCTAAAGGAAGTCATATTAAAGAGGCTGTAGCCATAGCCCAGTCTGAAAAATACAGAGATAAAAAAACTTTATACATAAATTTTGATCAGTTTTCAGGAATAGATGAATGGATGGATTATCCCAAAAATACTGATATGACCGATGTTATATTTTACTTTAAAACAAACCCATCAAAGTTAGGCCTGGCGCTTAATAAGGCTAAAGGGCAGCTTAGGGGAATGGATTGTTTATCATCACCGGTAGATTTTACTGATTTATCTGAACTGGATGAGAAAGCCTGGCCGGAATTTCTTTCACTCTTAAGTTCAGCCGGTGGATACGATATTATCATTCTGGACATTCTTGTTGTCTTGCTGAATTTTTTGAAGATTTTGGATCGCTGCGGCAGATTGATAATCCCGGCCCTGCCGCAGGATCCGGATACGGATGTGAGAAAAATGCTCAGAATGACCGATAAAATAGAAAATCGGGTAAGAAAAAGAAAATTTGAAGAATTTAAAAAATATCTCAGGGACAAGGATCTGCACAGACTGGCAGAGACAATGCAGGAGTTGAAAGCAGGAGAATAGCAGGTCAGTACTATCATGAAAGCAGCGGAAGAATTAAAAAAAAGACTTGTTGAAAATATAGACCTTACAAAGAACATAGAAGATGATGAGCTGAACGGCATCATCAGTGAAATGATATCTGAAGAATATGAATTCAGAAACATGTCGTTAAAGGAAAAACTGCGTATCGCCAGGGAACTTTATAACTCTATAAGGGGTCTGGATATATTGCAGGATATTTTAGAAGATGATGAAGTGACGGAGGTAATGATAAATGGATATGAGAATATTTATCTGGAAAAGTCTGGAAAACTCTATAAGTTTGACGGAAAGTTCAGTTCCTTAGACAGACTGAATGATGTGATCCAGAGCATTGTTTCAAAAACAAATAAAAGAGTGAATGAATCATCCCCGATCGTTGATACCAGGCTGCCTGACGGGTCAAGAGTTAATGTGGTCTTAAATCCCATAGCCATAAACGGACCGGCAGTTACCATTAGAAAATTCCCCAAAAGATCGATCACCATGGAGGACCTTATAAGATACCGGAGCATAACAGAAGAAGCTGCGGCATTCATGAAAAAATTAGTTGAGGATGGATACAATATTTTTATCAGCGGAGGAACAGGATCCGGAAAAACAACATTTTTAAATGTATTGTCTAATTATATTCCGGCTGATGAACGTATTATAACGATCGAGGATTCGGCAGAATTAAAGATAGAGCAGATAGACAACCTGGTAAGTCTTGAATGCAGGCAGAAAAATGTAGAGGGTGAGAATGAAATTACGATAAGAGATCTTATAAGGTCCTCCTTAAGAATGCGCCCTTCAAGAATAGTAGTGGGAGAGGTAAGGGGAGCAGAGGCTCTTGATATGCTGCAGGCTATGAATACCGGGCATGACGGGAGCCTGTCCACAGGACATGCTAATTCCTCCCGGGATATGCTCATAAGACTGGAAACAATGGTTTTAATGGCAGGGGCAGATATACCCCTTGCAGCTATAAGAAATCAGATAGCATCAGCTATAGATATAATAGTGCATCTTTCGAGAATGGCAGACGGCAGCAGAAAAGTTAAGGAAATATCCCAGATAGCAGGAATATCCGAAGGGGAGATAAAGTTACAGCCCTTATTCACTTATAGATGTTTTGAAAAAGCAGAAAAGGCAGTCAGTAACAGCGAAATCGACATGATAGAAGGACTTATAAGGACGGATATTCCCCTCATAAATAAAAAAAATAATTAAACGTTGTGGGGCAGGCAGAAAATATCATGAAAAATTCTTCCCTGATCTTAAAAGAAATATGTGTATATGCGGCTATGATGGCAGTTCTGTATTTATTTTACAGATCACTCTGGGTGCTCATTCTGCTTCCCGTCTGCGTGATCTTTTACAGGAGGATAAGCCGAAAAGAGATCAAAAAGAAAAATATCATGATCCTGGAAATGCAGTTCAAAGATCTGCTGGATAGTATGGCTGCGGCTTTAAGAGCGGGATATTCCATAGAAAACAGTCTTATCGAATGCATTAAAGAAATGAATGTTATGTACGGAGAAGATTCGTTGATCTCAGCAGAACTCAGGATAATGATAAACCAGATCCGTCTCGGGATAAATGCGGAAGAAGTTTTTAAAGAAATGGCGCAGCGCAGCGGGGCTGAAAATATCGAGATATTCGCATCGGTGTTCAGCATTGCCAAAAGGACAGGCGGAGATATGGTCGAGATAATAAAGAAAACGGCCACAGATATAGGAGCTAAAATAGATACCCGCAATGAAATAGCAGTTCTTGTTAGCGCTAAAAGGCTGGAGCAGAAAATAATGACTTTAATACCGGTGGGGATAATAATTTATATAGATCTGACCTCCGATGGATTATTAGATCCCCTTTACGGTAATGCAGCAGGGATATTGATAATGTCAGCCTGTTTAGCGATATATATAGCGTCAATTCTGCTCGGTAAAAAAATAATGGATATAGAGGTTTAAAATGATAATTTTTTACGGAGTATTCATAGGTCTGGTCCTTTTGGCAATGCTGATCAGTAAAGGCCACAATGAAAAATTGTGGAAAAAACTTAATAAAAAAGAAAATCCCCTGATAAAGCTTTATCCGCTGGCCTCAAAGATTTTTGACATAAAGAAAAGCATTTGCGGCAATAAAGAAAACACATACAGAAATACCCTTATAAAAAGTCTGTATGTTAAGGAAAATATAGAGGCTGAAAAGTATGTATATTCGGTAAAGAAGACAGCCCTGCTCATATTGATCTTATCTGCTGTGGCCGTATTAGGCTTTTTATCCTGCCTGGGCACGGAAGGAGCAGCTTATGTAAAAGAACTTGCAAGAAATGAGCCGGGAGACGGAGCGGCCTCCTATACCCTTACGGCAGATTATAAGGGAACAGAAGAAAATATAGATATAAATATTGATGCCGTTAAATACACGGAGGAGGAAATATATGAACTATTTGAAGATTCATATAATGAAGTTGTCAGGATCATGCTTGCCGGTAATGAAGATCAGGAAAATGTGACCGAAGCGCTGGACCTTATATCTTCGTACAACGGATTTAAGATCTACTGGGAGATAGAAGATACGAAGATACTGGATTATAACGGTGAGATAAAAGCTGATATAAGCGATGATGAAGAGCTGCTGTTAAATCTCTATGTTACATTTGAACTGGAGGATTTCAGCGAAAAAAGGACTGTTCCCATAGTTATAAAGGCCGGACAATTATCGGAAAGAGAAAAGCTCATCAGAGCCATCGAAGAAAGTATAGAAAAAAGTGATGCTTACAGTGAAACAGTTGAACTTCCCGATCAGATAGATGGTGAAAATATCACATACAGAACAACTGCAGAGGATAACAGTGTGATCTTTCTTATACTGGGCATCATAGCAGCCGCAGCTGTAATGATGAGCTATGACAGAAGGCTTGAAGAAGAGAATAAAAAAAGAAAAGAAGAAATGATGCTGGATTTTTCGGAGATCGTATCAAAGTTGAGTCTTTTATATGATGCAGGATTAAGCATACAGGGAGCCTGGAGAAGAATAGTCGAGGATCATGAGAAAAAAAACAGCGGAAAAGAAAGATATGCATACAGGGAAATGAAACTGGCTCTCGAAAAAATAAAAAGCGGGATAAGTGAAGGATCGGCCTACGAAGAATTCGGAAAAAGGTGCGCACTTCACTCTTATATAAAACTGGGCAATCTTCTGGAACAGAATCTGAGCAAAGGTACTAAAGGAATGAAATTACTCTTAAAACAGGAAGCTATGGATTCATTTGAAGTTAGGAAGAGATGGGCCAGAAAAAAGGGAGAAGAGGCAAGCACTAAGATGCTGATACCCATGATAATGATGCTTTTAGTGGTCATAGTCATCGTCGCTGTCCCGGCCTTAATGTCTATTAATTTTTAGGAATGCGAGGAGGTAAAAAATGCAGGCAGTTTTTATTTTTAAAAATCTTATTAAAGAAAAGATGAAAGCTTCATCGTTCAGAAAGTTTTTAAAAGAAGATGAGGCAGGTATAGGCGTTGTGGAGGTTATCCTTATCCTGCTGGTCTTAGTAGGTCTCGTACTGATCTTTAAAGAGCAGATAGTATCCCTGGCAAGGAGCATATTCTCTAATATCAGCAGTCAGGTGGATACGGTCTGATGAGCTTAAAGGGAAGTATAAGCATATATCTTTCACTGATGCTGATACTGATAATGGCACTTGTGTGTTCTCTGACAGAATCTGCGAGAGTTAATGCGATCAATGCTAAATTAAGGGGCATAACATATATGTCGGCGGATTCTGTATTTTCTGAATATGTTGCTGAGATCTTCGACAGTTACGGAATAATGACCTTGTGGAAAAATGAGGCGGAGTTTCTTGAAAGTTATAACGATTATGTCGAAAAGAATATAAGCATTGCAGATCTTGATATATACCAGGGGGCAGATTTTTATATCATGAAGCACAATAATACGGCCATTTCCGAAATAAAAAAGATCACGGATGAAGATGGTCAGATCTTTGTGGACCAGGTTGTGGATTACATGAAATATCAGATAACAGAGACATTTATAGATGAGTTTTTGTCCAGTACGGAAATTTTCGGTCAGGGCAGTAAGGTAAAGGATTTCGTCAATAAGATAGCGGGATATCAGGATGCTTTCATCAATGT
>R15__coassemble_1346_pt1 | contig 12605 bp, 12 predicted proteins | sample R15__metabat2_low_PE_011 | metagenome-assembled genome bin R15 | reverse complement strand
CATGATAATTATATAACAGATGCCCGGAATAATAAAGAATAAAAGAGCAAAATAAAGCAGCCATATATTGCAATCATTACTTGTAAATAAGTCTGTCATATCATAAAATGATACAGATCGCGAAAGCCCGGAGCAAGCCGGGTCATATCATAATTCAAGATGATCTTCAGGGGGATAAAGTGAAAAAAATACTTCTTACAGGCGGAGGTACCGCAGGACATGTAACACCTAATATCGCATTAATACCGTATCTTAAAGATGCAGGACTTGAAATAGAATACATGGGTTCCTATGTAGGGATCGAAAAAACTCTTATTGAAGAACAGGGAATCCCTTATACGGGGATCTCTTCCGGAAAGCTGAGAAGATATATAGACTTAAAGAACCTTACAGACCCGGCCAGGATCGTAAAGGGCCTTCATGAAGCGAAAAATTATCTCAGATCCCATAAACCGGACCTTATATTTTCAAAAGGCGGATTTGTCACCGTGCCTGTCATACTTGCGGCTGCTCAGTGCCATATACCAGTGATCATCCATGAATCCGACATGACCCCGGGTCTGGCTAATAAGCTCTCCATGCCTAAAGCCACTAAGATCTGCTACAGTTTCCCTGAATCGAAGGAGTATTTTCCTGCAGACAAGCACTGTATCCAGACAGGCCTTCCTGTCCGCCGGGAGCTGTTAAACGGCAGCAGGGAGAAGGGTCTCTCTTTCTGCGGCTTTGACGGCAGCAAGCCGCTCCTTATGATCATCGGCGGCAGCTTAGGAAGCCTGAACATAAATAATGCTGTGCGTTCTGCCTTATCAGACCTTCTTGTTCAGTTTGATATTGCCCATATATGCGGAGCAGGAAAAACAGACGATTCTTTAAATACCGTTAAAGGCTATAGACAGTTTGAATATGTTAATGCCGAACTTCCTGACCTTATGGCAGCTGCGGACCTTATCATCTCCAGAGCCGGAGCTAATGTCATCCATGAGATCTCCGCCATATGCAAGCCTTCTCTTCTGATCCCTTTAGGGCTTGATCAGAGCCGCGGGGATCAGATAATGAATGCAGAATCCTTCAGAAAAAGAGGATTTGCCGAAGTCCTTACAGAAGATAAAATGAATGCGTCTTCCCTGACTGCTTCAGTACAGGCAGTTTTTGATAAGCGGCAGAGCTATATAGATACAATGAAAGCGGCAGACACTAAAGATGCTGCCGCTGCCATAACCGATATCATTCTATCACTTTTATAACAGTTTTTATCAGTCAATATACTCGTCTACCGCACTCTGCCCCAGGTTCAGGCGGTATTCATTATATTCGTCTCCAACCCGTCCCATGGTCCTGTTATAGGATTCGATGGGGAAGTACCATTCACCGTAATTCCAGCTGTAGGGATCCGTATCCGGATCCAGTGCAACTATCCTGTATTCATATCCGTCATAATAAACCCAGGTAGGGATTATATCTACCCCTGAAACCTTACAGCGTCCGTTGTTGAATTTACTGATCGTAACCTGGATTATAAGACCGTCTTCTGTGTAGCCCCGGCCTCCGTCCTCGTCCTGCATAAGATCTCTTCTCTGGTTAGATAATTCATTGCCCATTGAATACAGGCAGATGGTTTCATGGCCGCTGCTGCTCTCAAGCACATCGAATTCCTGCACGACATGAGGATGCCCGCCGATTATCACGTCCACACCCATTTCACAGAGCTGCTGTGCGATATTTTCCTGATCCGCACAAGGGTAGTCCTGATATTCATTGCCCCAGTGCATGAAAAAGATCTTAACATCCACACCCAGCATATCCATGTGATCTATCTGCTCCTGAGCATCTGCATAAAACTCATCCAATGCGCTGTAGGAGAAGCTGTTAACACGGGCTGCGCCATCGTCTGACATGGTAATGCCGTTTAAGGATTTCTGCCAGTCTGTGTATTCCCGGGTATCATAGGTATAGCAGATCATTCCCAGCTTCACGCCGTTTATGTTCTTAGCCACAAGATAGTTTTCATCCTCGCTTTTTCTGGTCCCTAAATGTTCAAGTCCGGCCTCATCAAGGACGTCGAGGGTCCTCATCATGCCTGAGTAACCCATGTCATTGGCATGGTTATTAGCCGTGAGGCACATGTCCACTCCGGCATTTTTCAGATTATAGGCAATAGTGTCAGGACTGTTGAATGTCGGGTAGCTTGAATAACCATACTCTTCGCCTCCCAAAGGGACTTCAAGATTGGCTATCATCAGGTCAGCTTCTGAATAATACTCGCTTATTTCGCTGAATATGCCGGAAAAATCATATCCGTTATATGCCACAGTATTAAGTATAGGTGCGTGTAGGAGGATATCTCCGGTGGCTGCCACCGTCACTTCTTCTATAACTTCAGGGTAGGCCGGCAGAGGTCTTGTATCCGCAACTTCCACATTTTTATTAAAGATCCCTGACTTTAAAGCCCATACACCGGCTGCTATGAGCAGGACCAGTATTATGATCACAGCGATAAGTCCGCCGTGTTTTTTCTTTTTCCTGCGCCTTACAGGTCTTCTGCCGCTGCTTCTGTGATCTTCAGGATATCTTTCGGCTCTTCTGTGATCCTCAGGATATCTGCTGTCCTGAGATCTTCTGTGATCCTCAGTATATCTGCTGTCCTGAGATCTTCTGCTGTATTCACTTCTATTGTTTTCAGCTGTTCTCTGTGTCATCTTCAAACCTTTTTATCCTTAAAAACCCATTTTCTCTGAATGCCGAAGCTGAAGATAAAGAGGCATCCGTCTACTATACATTTAATAAGAGTATGCCACAGGCCGCTGACATTAAGCAGTCTGTCTGCCAGTACATTTACAAGAAGTATAGACACTATCATCTGGCAGACGGCCAGAATATAGTACCTGACTGCTGTCCTGCCGACATTTTCTGTTGCCTTGAATACCAGCTTACGGTTAATGATATAATTGAGCACCGAAGATATTATCCTCGATACAGCGCCTGCTATCAGCTCCATGGTCTCATCGCTCACTGAATGCTCCAGAAGTACAACAAACAATGAATATACCGCTATATCCACCAGCCAGCATATAAGCGAACTGGCCATGAATTTAAGAAAATACCTCAGCACGATAGCGTATATTCTGGCAGAATCCTTAACAGCATTAAAATGCGATGATTCATTTTCATTTATATAAATAGTTGCTATGGAAACTTCCTTATAAGGAATGTTCATCTCCCTGACAGCTATTATCATATTAGTTTCATATTCATAACGATCACCCTTAAGCTCAGAGAATTTCTGCAGGTAATCCCTGGGTATGATCCTGAGTCCTGTCTGGGTATCCTTCAGTTTGATCCCGCAGGAGAAGCTGTAAACCACGCTGGAGATCTTATTGCCGAATCTGCTGCGGGCAGGAATATTTTTATCAGAAAAATCCCTTCCTCCGAATATTACGCTTCCCGGTTTTTCTTCATAAGCAGACACACAATTCCTGATAGACTCAATATTATGCTGACCGTCAGCATCTGCTGTAATGGCCGCATCAATATCAGGTCTGTTCTCGGCAATATATCTGAAAGCTGTTTTAAGCCCGGCTCCCTTTCCTTTGTTAACCTCATGGACCAGTACTGTGACCTGTGGATTTTTATCTGCCTCATCAAAGAAATGTACAGTCTCAGCACTGCTGCCGTCATTGACCAGTATGATATCTTCAAAACCTGCTTCTATAAGTTTATCCACAAAATCCGTCATTTTATTGTCTGGATTTAATGTGGGTATGACAACTGAATATTTCATTTTTATATTTCTGCTCCGGAATTATATTTTATAAATTTTATAAAACCCGCTTGATCGCTTATCTGTACCTGTCCCTTGCATCTTCGCGATTTCTCTGGCGGGACTGCATGTTCTGAACGGGCCTCTGGCGGGACTGCTGCCGTGAACGTACTGAACGATCATAAGGCTGGGCCTTTCTCATCTGATCCATGGCACGCATTTTCGCCCTGCGTCTTCTTTCTGCTTCTTTTTTCTTCGCGGCATTATTTATAAGTATCAAAACGATCACAGCCGCTATAATAACAGCGATGATTATAAGAATCACGATGAGGACCGTATGCTGTCCTCCGGGTATGGCAGTTTCATTTTTGCTGTCAAGGACACTCGATGCGCTTTGAAGCTCTGTCTGTGTCATTTCTCCATCTGTCTGATCCCCTGCCGCTGTTTCTGATGACTGATCATTATCTGGCTCTTGAGCAGACTGCTCTTCAGCTTCCTGAAGAGCATAAACGGTTATGTTATCGAGCATATCAGAACCGGTAAGATCTGCCCCCACTTTACTGTCATAAAGACCATAACGGCTGCTGCTCAGATTAACTCCAAAAGGATTACTGAGGTCTTCGTTACCGTAGTCATCATAGCCGTCGCTTACATAGAACCAGCACCACTGCTGTGACTGATGCTGAAGATAGCCTGCCTCTGCTACTTCTAAAGCTGTCCTGCCGTCGAAAGCCTGTAAGGGGACTCTGGCATTAAATTCTATCTGATTTTCCGGATATAAATGGAAATATGTTTTTAAAACTTCCCATGTTCCGTATGCTTCAGCACTTTCAGCATATTGCTGCGGATCTGCAGATATTTCTATGGCATCAGCTATAAGCTTAGCTGTCCATATATGTGCTCCATGGCCATATTCACCGTTAACTATATCCTGTCCCACAACTACCTGGGGCTTATACTTTCTTATTATCTCAACAACATAATCAAGGCCCTCATCATAGCTGTACTGACCTGCCGCCTCATCGTAGGATTCAGAATAATAATCATAAAATCTTCCGAACTGAGGATAATGCCTTATGCCCATAGCCCATAAACCATTAAGCTGCTCGTTCTGCCTGTAGGGTTCACTTTGTGAAAGATCGGTATAATAAGCCACCTGGATCCTTACATCACCCTGATCCACATATTGGGCTATGACTGTTCCGAAAAACAGGACTTCGTCATCGGCATGAGTAGACAGGAAGAGAATATCAGCCTTATCATAAGATGCTTCCCATTTCTGGACAAAATCCGGAAGCTCTCCTTCTGAAAAAGCATAAATTTCCGCTATGGTCTCCCTCTCTTCTGTTATTTCGATAGTAACAGACCTTGTGCCTTTTTCTGCCTCAGGTATCTCTACAAATTCATGAAGAAAGCCATTCTGACCGCAGCTGTATTCATTATCTCCTATTTTGAGAGTCCATTCTTCCGGCTCATAGGCCCACATAATATAAAGAGAATCAATGGCTTCATCCGCTGAAATTGTTATCTGGGTGCCAGGATCAAAATATTCTGTATTCTCAGTGTAATAAGCACCGTCTGTAAGCGCACTGCAGGCACTCCCGTCAGTACTTGACAGAGTAAGATCCAGCTGATCTGCCCAGTCTGTATCAATATTCAGTCCTAAGATCACAAAGCCTGCCAGGCACAGAAACACTGCCGCTATGGCCACTGTTATTTTTCTCATAAACAAACTCCAAATACTGTAATTCCGTAAGGTCCATGCGCCGCCTTACTGTTTTATAAAGCCGAATATTCTTCTGCCGTATTAACATTTCTGAAGAGATCTGATACGGCATGCTCATTAAGCCCTGGTATCCTCTTCATTATGTGATGCAGATAAACCGGCTGTATCTCATCTTTCAGAGTCCTTGTAAGACTGTGATCTCCCACAGCCTCAGCTTCTTTAAGAGAGGCATATGTTCTTCTCGAATAAGCTGCCACGCAGGGCTCTAACCGTCCTTCAAGATCAGCCAGCATAAAAGCTCCTTTTTCACTTTCTTTCAGTTCTTTGAGCAAAAGAGCTAAAACTTTCATCTCTGCCAGAGGCATATCCACAGAAATACAGGCGAATTCCTGAATGTCAGTCTGCTCGAACACAGTCATGATGCCGCCCATGGGACCGATGCTTTCATAGGCATCCACAAGGATCTCAGGCTGGCGGGATGTACACATGAGATTCTTACTCTTGAGATATTCATATATCTGTTCTGCATGCATTCTGCTTCCGCCTGCTATTACTATCCTGTCGAACAGGCCATAAGCCTTATCAAGTGTTGTTTCCAGAAAAGTCTTTCCTCCGAAATCCAGAAAAACCTTATCCTGTCCCATGCGGCTGCTTAAGCCCCCTGCTAATATCACTAACGCGTTCATCATTATCTCCGTTCTGTTTTATTATATTCTCCGGCAGAAAATATCATATCAGGCTTTTTACAAATGCCCTGCGTCTCTTATGCTGCACCGCCCTGAATCTTTTCCACAGGTTATGTATTTCGTGATTGTCCTCCAGATTCAGATTAGTCTCGCAATACTCTATGCCGTTTTTTTTCATCATATTTATCATGCTGTAACACAAAATAGCTGCCAGTCCATGGTTAATATGTTTAGAAGATACTCCTATAAGTCCCAGATCCATATATTTTGGTTTCTTCACTGCCTTTAACACCCGGGCCAATGCTGCGGGCGTAAGATGTCCTCCCGAGCCTACCAGAGCTTCCCCCATGGCAGGAAAACAAACTCCCATACAGACCAGATCATCATTTTCGTCAACTAAAAGACCCACAAATCGTCTGTCGCATAAGAGCTTAAAATTATCAATTATCTCTGCCTTCATCTTCGGCGTAAAAGGCACGGTCCCGTAAAGTTCATCATAGGATTCGTCCAGCAGCACAAAGAATTTATCGGCATATCTGCTGATTATCTCCTTAATGGGCATATCTACATAATGCAGCTTATATCTGCGCATGATGTAAGCGACTGTCTTTTCGAATCTCTCGTCTGCTTTATCCGGAGGATATAATCTGTATTCCAGCCAGTCCACCTCTTTTTCATATCCCAGATCTTCTATCAGCCGCTGATAATAATCTGCATTATACTGTTCTTCGAAAGTAGACATCTGGTCAAATCCTTCTATGAGCAGACCTTCCCTCTCAAGGTCAGAATATCCCAGAGGTCCGCAGATCTTCTCCATCCCTAAAGACCTGCCCCAGTCTTCAACTGCCGTGAATAAGGCTGCAGCCGCCTCCTGATCGTTGAGGCAGTCGAACCTGGTGAATCTTATTCTCTTCTCTCCTGTTTTTTCGTTATGCGCCTTCTGCAGGATGCCCTGTATCCTGCCTACCATTACCCCATCCCTGTATGCATTAAAAAAAACAGATTCACATGTATCACTGTAAGCATGTTCATCGCTGAACATTTTCTTTTCCGCATAATAAAGCGGAGGAACAAAGTATGGATTATCTGCATATAATCTCAAAGGAAAATTCAAAAATTCCTTTATGTCTTTTTTGGTAGTAACCTGCTGTATTTTAATCATGAAATATATATCAACCTTATTTAAGAAATTATCATCATAGTGCTATTGTAACATATTTTTTTCATATAAGAAACTAACTTGCTGTTTTTAGCCAGCCAGTCCTTTCCTGATAATTTTATATCAAAAGCAAGCCTGCTTCAAGTCTGAAAAACTATATATTTACATTGAGCAAAAACATGTAAACGACAGTACCTGCAGCAATGCTGAGTATCATGTTATGTTTTATAAGCTGCAGCACTGCCACCACAGCCACAGCTAAAAGAGCCGGTATCATGGTGGAAAGCTCCGTAAGCCTGTAATCTTTAAAGCAGTATACTACTAAAAGCCCCATCATGGCCGCAGGAAGAACACCTCCTGAATATTCAATGATCTTAGGAAGCTTATCAGTATTCTTGAAAATCATGAAGGGCAGAAATCTCGTTATCCATACCGACAGGGCAAGCACTAGCACCGTTACTATGATCTGCAGATCACTCACGCTCTATCACCCGCCTTCCTGCGATCAGCAGCACGGCTATCAGCGCCATGGCCAGTGGTACAAAGGCAGTACTGCCGAATATTATAAGCACAGCAAGACTGGCAATAAGCCCGAGCATACCGCTCTTCAAGCCCTTTGAAGTCTTCAGTTGTTCAATAAACAGAACTACAAATAAGGCAGTCAGGACAAAATCCAGACCTTCCATTTCATATGTGAAGATCTGCCCGAAAACAGCTCCTGCCGCCGTTCCCAGATTCCAATATAAAAAATTGAGTAATGTAACAAAAAAGCTGAAATGTTCAGAAAGCTTCCCTTCCGGGGTCTCTGCAGTCGAAAGGATAGAAAAAGTCTCATCTGTAAGTCCGAATATCAAAAATGCTTTTATCTTTCCTACATCCGCATATTTTTTAAGCATGGCTACCCCATAAAAAAGATGTCTCGCACTTATCATCAGTCCCATGATAAAAGCGCTCACAGGGTCAAATGCTGCCGCAAGCAATGTCACCGCCGCATACTGCAGTGCTCCTGAATACACCAGCACGCTCATGATCACAGGAACAAAGAGCTGATAGCCTGAAGTCCTCATCAGAAAGCCAAAAGCCAGCCCCAGAAAAATATATCCGGCCATAACAGGCAGGGTTATCTTAAATGCTTCTTTAAGATCCATTGGCCAGCTATATCTTTCAGTTTTCTTTTTCATGACTGTCACCCTTCCAGCACACCGAAAAGTGAATTATCAGTTACGAATGCATTTTCACTGTAAAAAAACAGGACATCCGTTATGCTGTTATCGCTGATCAGTTTTTCCAGATCATCACTGTAATATCTCGGATCCACTATAGTGATAGTACTGTAATAAGGAAGAAGGAACTGGATGAAAGTATTAGCATAAGAATCCTTTATCAGCAGCAGATTCCTTCCGTTATCGGTACTGGTGGTAATATTGATAAGCGGATGGTTTCCGCCTAAGAACACCTGATATTTATCCTTCTGCTCTAATGCAGATGATTTATATATGGTGGCTGATTTTTCTGTTGAATCCACATATTCCACCACATAACTCAGACTGCTCTTCACAGCATTCTGTAAAGCGCTTTCACTGGCAGCTTTCATATCCTCCGCAGAAGCAGTAACTTCGGCCCTGTCATAGAGAGCTGTCATATCCGCAATATCTCCCGCAGATACGCCCACCAGGGGAATATAGATCTCTATACTGTCTTTAACAGATGTGGCTCCGCTGTTCGATGCCAGTGTACCTGTGAAATCACCTGTAACCGTGAGCACCGCATAATCGCTGACTGCCCTTTCGATATCCAGCGCAGCTATCATGGCTTCGAAAACATATTTAGCTCCCAGGCTCTTAAAATGATGATCGCTTTTATAATAGATCTCCTCTGTTTTATGAGCCTTAAGTGTCTCAGTCACATCAACAAAATCCACATCGGACCCTACTGAATCTTTTATTGTTTCAATGATCCCATCAATGTCAATGCATGGAGCTCCCACAGGCCTTAGCTGGTCGCACACCCACACAGATGGCGGCACTGCAGTCATAACGATATTTAGGTCCGAGTGGGCGTCAGCCCAGTTTTTTATTGCCGAAAGGTTTCTCTCGAAATACTGCGAAGGCTCATCCGGGATCTCTAAAAGATATCCGTTTTTACCCAGATAGACTCCGTTGGATTCCACTTTTCCTGTTATTCTGTCTGCTGTAAGCTTAAGTGAGATCCAGGCGTCACGCAGGAAAAACTGATCCGCAGCGAAGTCCTCCTCTAAGGTCATGAATTTTCCGGATGCTAAAGACTCTGCAGTTAAAGCCGGTGCGCCCTGAAGCACCCTGTTTTCATTTTCCGAGAAAGTTTTATTATGGCTGAATATAAGACAGATATCAGCAATGATAATGACTGCGGCGAAAAAAGCAGCCACGAAAGTCCTCACTTTTTTAGTCCCGAAATGCCCTTGTCTCATTAATTCACCCTTTTCACATTAATTCAGCCGTTTATCTTATAGCATGATATGCTCTAAAATCTAAAATACAGGAACGGATTATATGTTGCATTTACCAGATATGCCACAGACATTATAAATAAAAGACAGAAAATGACCGTGCCTGCCGCAGTTCCCCATTTTTTCCATCTGCATATCCTCTCAAAAACGTTTTTGACCAGCGGTGTACTGCATAATACGCATACGATGATCAATATCAGATTCGTTGTAAGATAATAAAAAGATCCGCTGTCTATAAAAGCATTGCCTAAAGCTCCCACGCCGGAACATATGGTGGCGGCCAGCTGGTCCATATCCGCAGCGCAAAAGAGGCACCAGCCGAAAGTTATGACCACCATGCCGTATAAATGTCTGAAAAAGCCCGGTAATCTGTCCAGTATCTTAGAAAGCCAGTACTTTTCAACGAGCAGTAAGAGTCCATAATATAAGCCCCAAAGGACAAAATTCCACGCTGCCCCATGCCACAAGCCTGTAAGAAGCCACACTATAAGGATATTTCTTACATGTTTAGCCTTAGAACACCGATTTCCGCCTAAAGGTATATAGACATATTCCCTAAACCATGTGCCCAGAGAGATATGCCATCTTCTCCAGAATTCCGTGGCACTGGTGGAAAGATAGGGATGATCAAAATTCTGCACGAATTCAAAGCCCAGCATTTTCCCCAGACCTATAGCCATATCAGAATAACCCGAAAAATCAAAATATATCTGGAATGTATAAGCCAGCATGGCCAGCCATGTAGTGAAAACTGCGCGTTCTGATGCATCTATGGCCATGACCGTATCGAACATGGCCCCGATATTATTAGCCAGCAGGACCTTTTTAGCCAGACCCTTTATAAACCACATGGCTCCATCGGCGAATTTATTAAAGCTGAGAGTCCTTCTTTTCAGCTGTCTTTCAATATCCTCGTACCTTACTATAGGACCGGCGATAAGCTGCGGGAACATGGTGATGTACGCACCGAAGTCTATAATATTCATCTGCACATTAACATTGCCCCAGTAAACATCTATGACGTATGACAGTATCTGGAAAGTATAGAAAGAAATGCCTATGGGCAGGGCAATGCTTTTTACAGATGAGATCTGAAGCACATCCCCAAAAAGCCAGCTGAAATATTTAAAAAATCCCAGGATGGCTATATTTACTGCCACCGTAAAGATAAATGTAAACTTGCACCTGCCTGCAAGCCGCATCTTTTTCATATCTCCTATCATGATGCCGGCAAAATCATTAAAAACAATGCTGAACATCATTAAGAGAACGTATACAGGTTCTCCCCAGGCATAAAAGATCAGGCTGACTAAAAGGAGAAGAAAATTTTTGAATTTCCATGGGAGCACATAGTAGAGAATGAGCGTGACCGGCAGGAAAATGCATAGAAAAAATATACTGCTGAATAACATATGCGCTCCTTTCCTCTATTTAAGTGCCGCCCTGAAAACGCTGTCAATATACGATGCATTTTCGTGGACTGCATATAAAACATAATTACCCTGAACATCTATGACCGCATTTTCGCACAGAGACAGCTGCTGCGGAGCATAGCCCTCATATATACCGATCTGGGTCTTTTGTCTCTCTTCTATAGCTGTCTGGACTTCCTCCGCCTGGTCCGTACTCTTAAGTTGCACGATCAGAAGCTCTTCCGCATCCATATTAGTATTAGGAAAATACAAGACCACGTCCTCATAATCAGAAGCATTCAGACCATAATATTTTTTTAAATATCTGTCACTGCTTTCACAGGCATTATCCGTATCAAATGCTTCCACAACCAAGGGTGCTATCTCATCCATGGATCTGCTGCTCCCCTTAGTTTCTGTCATGGAAATACATATGACAGCTATAAGCCCTGCCACCATGATAAAACTTATAATTTGTAAGATGTCTGCTCTTGTTTTCATTAATATCCCTGCACATCAGAAAGATACTGCGTAAGAAGCGCCTCAGCCCAATAAGGATAAAAGGCCGACTGAATGTGTATGCCGTCTTCTGCATACAGATCAGCATGTTCTGCCACCAGATCCGAAATATCCAGATAACGGTATCCCTTTTCGATACAATTTTTCTTTATAGCCTCATTCCAGTCGGGAATGGCAGCCCAGGTATAGCTTGTTTCCAGTCCATGCTCGTTAACCGGAATAATGGAATTAACATAAATATAGGCATTTGGAAGCAGCTCAGTGAGAGTCTTAAGGTGTTCGTTAAGCTCTTCTATATACTCATCAAGACTTTCCCAGTACCAGGTATTATTCATGTCATTTATGCCATAGCCTAAAAGTACTATTTTAGGATTTATCACCGATAAAGTATCCAGACTGTCAGGGATCAGTCTTATGGTGGCCCCTGCCGATGCTAATACCCTGCTTTCATCAAAGTAACCGAATACATCGAATCCCACAACTCTGGAATCTCCCATAAATACGGTGCCCAGCTCCTTAAGATTTCTCCATACCGCATCAGGATCCTCTGCTAAATTTTCTTTTATCTCAGCCAGCTGGGTCTGCCATCTGGCATTAAATATTTCCTCTTCTATAACGGATACATCCTTAGCTTCCATAGTCTTTATATATGATGCTGCTATATTGGTGATCTCTTTCATTTTGCTTCTATGGGTCAGGCTGACAGCTAAGATAACTATCAAAACGAAAACAAACAGAGCCGCCACGATGATGGCCACTCTTTTTTGTTTAATACTTAATATCTGTCTCCTCTTTTTCTGACGCATCTTTATTTATATTTATACAAACGGAATGATAAAATCACTGACAATTATATCC
>R15__coassemble_1305_pt1 | contig 12891 bp, 13 predicted proteins | sample R15__metabat2_low_PE_011 | metagenome-assembled genome bin R15 | reverse complement strand
CGGCCCGGAAAATCGCGCTCTGAAGCTTTTAGTATTATCAGGCGAAGCTCTCTGATGATCATATCACAGCAGCTGGTCTGCGCCCCTGGTGAAAATAAAAGAAAAGGAGACAGAGAACCGTCCCCTGTCTCCTAATTTTACTGTTGACAAGTTTCTTGATCCATGTTAATATTACCCTCGCTGTTCGTTGAGCAGCACCACTTAGTTGATTCGGAGAGGTATCGAAGTGGTCATAACGAGGCGGTCTTGAAAACCGTTTGTCCGAAAGGGCGCATGGGTTCGAATCCCATCCTCTCCGCTTAAGAGGAGTCATTGAAAAATGGCTCCTTTCTTTTAATCCATAGTTCGGATCAGCAAAAGGGTGAAAAAATGCGGATCGATAAGATATTTTCACAGTTAGGCCTTTTAAGCCGAAGCGAGTGTAAGGCAGAAATAAAAGCCGGCCATATAAGAGTCGGCGACAGGATCGTTAAAAAAGCAGATGAGCAGGCGGACCCTGACAGCGAAGCTGTCTTTTATAAAGGCAGGCAGATAAGCTGGAAAAGATTCGTCTATTACATGCTCAATAAACCTGCCGGCGTTGTTACAGCCCGTACAGATGTCCTCGATCAGACAGTATTCTCTTTTATTGAAGACACACGAAAGGCCCTTTCCCCGGTGGGAAGGCTCGATAAGGATACCACCGGCATCCTTATCATAACTAACGACGGTGAGCTCAACCATAAGCTCCTATCCTCGAAATATCATGTTCCCAAGGAATACATAGTAACAGCCGACGGCATCGTATCAGAAAAGGACCTGGATATTTTAAGGACCGGTACAGACATCGGTGATGACACGCCGACCCTCCCCGCCCTTGCACAGATATTGAATATAGATGATGGCATAAGCACGGTTTCCCTTACCATATATGAAGGAAGATACCATCAGGTAAAAAGGATGTTTAATGTTATAGGAAAACCTGTCATAAAGCTGCACCGCAGAAGCTTCGGTCCTCTCACACTTGATGAAAGGCTGAAACCAGGCGAAGCCAGAATGCTTACTGACGAAGAAATCTCCATCTTATCCGGAAATTAATATAAAAGACTCACAGAAAGGCATATCATGAAAAAAATAATACTGACCCTCATACTCATTTTCTGCAGCAGCACACTGATCAGCCCTGTATGGGCAGAAAGCGAAGCATCTGCCGACATCATAAGCATAAACCTCAGCGATCCCGGATCTTCCGATCATTTTACATGGGCAGATAATGAACTTACCATAACAAAAGGAGGCTTCTACATATTAAGCGGAGAACTTTCAGGAAGATTAAAGATAAATATCAGTAAAGATGAAGACATTTTTCTCAGCTTCAACGGTCTTGATATTTCTAATGCTTCAGCAGAAGCCATATATATTAAAAAGGCCCGCAGTGTAACGATCAGTTTAGCAGAAGGATCAGTAAATAAGCTCAGCAGCGGCAGCGACGAGTCTGAGCAGACAGATAAAAATGCTCTTTACTGCACATGTCCTCTGACCATTTGCGGCAGCGGAACACTTAACATAACTGCGGATATCTACAACGGCATTCACTGCAGCAGCGATCTGAACATAGAAAGCGGCATCATAAACATAAGCTCGGCGCATAACGCTATAAAGGCGCAAAACATCCTGATCAGCGGCGGCAAATTCACCATAAACGCTGCGAACAAAGCCATGAACAGCAGCGAAGAGCTTACAGTTACAGGAGGGACATTCACATTGACATGCGCAGATGACGCCGTGCATGCAGGATCGGCAATATCTGTTGAAGGAGGCACCTTTTCCATAAACGCTGGTGATGACGCCTTTCATTCCGACAGTGAATTATATGTAAAAGACGGCATAATAAATATTGCCTCCGCCTACGAAGGGCTTGAAGCCCATAAGATATATATTTCAGGCGGAATGCTGACCATTGTCACTAAAGATGACGGACTGAACACCGGCAATGAAATAGACAGGTCAGACCTGCCCGGAATATTCATAAGCGGCGGGGATATATACATTTATACCGAGGAAGACGACGGCATAGATTCTAACGGAGACCTTTTAGTAAGCGGCGGAACTTTGTTAGTGGACGGCTGCAGCTCCCAGTGGGCATCTCCTTTAGACTGGGGAGGCGAATACGGCGGGTCCATAACCATTTCAGAAGGCACAGTATGGGCCTGCGGCATGGCTAATATGGCCGGACATTTCACCTCTGATTCCCTTCAGTGTTCCGTAAAGTTCACATTTCTTTCAGGATACGCTGCCCAGGATATCATCACGATATCCACCAAAGACGGTGAAGAATTATACAGCCATAAAATGCTGAGGAAGGGTGATTCCGTGGTATTCAGCTGCGATAAGCTGACAGCAGGAGAGAGCTATCTGATAAAAATAAATGATGAAGAGCATGAATTCATCCAGGAATCCGTAAGCACCCAGATAAAGATAAAATAGGCCCCCGCTCAGTGCTGATATTAATAGGACCCATGAGATAATATCTGCTCTGCCAGTATCATATCTTCGGGTGTGGTGACTTTTATATTATCATAGCCTGCCTGGGTAAGTTTAATCTTTCTGTCCGGAAAAGCCATATTCCATACCTGGGCATCGTCTGTGATCTTACTGATATCCCTTTCCATGGCCTTCAGATATGCGGCGGATATTTCCCCATATAAAAAGCCCTGAGGGGTCTGGGCCTGCCAGCTTAAGGATCTGTCGGTAGTTTCCCTGATAAATCCATCCCTGTCGGAAATTTTTATGGTATCCTTGCATGGCATGGCCGCAATGGCAGCCCCATATCTGAACACATCCGCCCGGACGGCATCGATCGCTTCGCTGCTGATGCAGGCTCTGGCTCCGTCGTGGATCAAAACTATATCATCCGCACCGGCCTGCTCTTTTATATCATCCAGTCCATGAAGGACAGAGACAGGTCTTTCCCGTCCTCCCTCACAGATGCTTACGACCTTTTTAAAATTATATTTATCAACTATATCGCTCAGAACATATCTCATGTGTTCCCTGTCTGTCACTATCACCACCCGGTCCGCTGAAGATCCTTCTACAGCTTTTAAGGTGTAATAAAGAAGAGGCCTATCCATGACCTCTATATATTGCTTGGGTACATTGCCGCCCATACGTGTTCCCTGACCTGCTGCCAGGACTATAGCCCATGTAACTGTCACAGTTTCCTCCCGACCTTCTACAGTTTAAGTCCCGGAACAGCGTTTAATTCCAGACCATCCCTTTTACCGTTTATGTATTCATAATATCCCGCCACTGCTATCATGGCAGCATTATCGGTACAGAAAACAGGTGACGGACAGTAAAAGTTAACTCCTGCATCCTCGCAGCATTCCTTTAAAGCACCCCTTAGAGCCTGATTAGAGGCAACTCCGCCCGCCATAGCGAAATCCTTTATGCCGAACTCATCGATGGCCATAAGGACCCTTTCCTTCATAGTATCTATAACAGACTGCTGGAAGCTCGCCGCTATATCAGCCTGGAATTTTTCGTCTATCTCAATACCCTTCATCTTATATGAATTTATAGTATTTAAAACTGCGCTCTTAACCCCTGAGAAACTGAAATCATAAGGATTCTCATCAATATGGGCCCGGGGGAATTTAAAGGCCTGCGGATCTCCCATCCTTGCTGCCTTTTCCACCTTGGGGCCTCCCGGATAGCCCAGACCTATAGCCCTGGCGATCTTATCATAAGCCTCTCCTGCCGCATCATCACGGGTCCTGCCGATAATGTCATAGTCCGTATGGGACGAAGCTTTAACAAGGTGGGTATGTCCTCCCGATGCCACCAGACATAAGAAGGGCGGCTCAAGCTGAGGGTGCTCTATATAATTAGCACAGACATGGCCTTTAATGTGATGGACTCCCACCAGGGCTATATCCTTAGCCCAGGCTATGGCCTTAGCTGCGGAAACCCCCACCAGCAGGGCACCTACCAGACCCGGGCCGTAAGTTACCGCCACAGCATCTATATCATCCAGAGACTTTCCCGCCTCTGAAAGGGCCTTTCTGATCACCTGATTTATCTTAGCTATGTGCATTCTTGATGCGATCTCCGGCACCACGCCTCCATACAGGGTATGCAGATCTATCTGGGAATATATAACATTGCTTAAAATATCCGTTCCGTTAACCGCTACTGCTGCCGCTGTCTCATCACAGCTTGATTCAATTGCCAGAATTGTTGTATCCTTCATTCTCTGTCACTCATCCTCTTCGAAGTTTAATGTAATGCTCTTAAGGTCCTTACCTGCTTCCACCCTGCTGAATACTTGCTGCAGTTCTTCTATATGATCCATAGGTCTGACAAGGGAAGGGCTGTAATGGGTAAGCCACATTCTCTGCGGCTCTGCCTTCAGCGCTATCTGCGCGGCCTCATAAAAGGTCATATGCTTCTTTTGTACTGCATCCTCATCCTTTTCATGATCCGCATACATTCCCTCGCATATAAAAAGGTCTGCATCCTGAGCGTATTTTTCTATACGGGGCACCGGCCTTGTGTCTGTGCAGTAAGTCACCCTGAGTCCTTTCCGGTCCCTGCCCATTACCATATCAGGAGTATAAGTTACGCCGTCCATGCTGAACTCTTCGCCGTGCTGCAGCTTGTTCCAGGCCTTAACAGGTATAGGAAGAGCCCTGGCCTTTTCCAGATCGAATTTACCTGCCCTGTCTATAACCAGACTGTAGCCGTAGCAGGTCACCCTGTGATCAAGCCTAAAAGCTTCAATCCTATAGCCAGGGAACCAGAAGGTCTGCTCATCGTCCTCTATCTCGATGTAATTGATGTAAAATGGCAGTTCCGGTGCTATGACCCTTAAAGATTCACATACTCTCTTTACTCCCCTGGGACCGATTATGTTAAGAGGGTCTCTTCTGTCGGCATTGCCCATGGTGAGCAGAAGCCCCGGCAGCCCTCCTATATGGTCTCCGTGAAAATGCGTTATGCATAAAAGATCTATCGGTTTAAATGACCATCCCTTTTCCTTTATGGCTATCTGGGTGGCCTCACCGCAGTCGAATAAAATATTGCTTCCATTAAATCTGGCCATCATGGATGTAAGATGACGTCTGGGAAGAGGCATCATGCCGCCGCAGCCTAAAAGACATATATCAAGCATTTTTTTTCTCCTTTTCTTCAGCCCTTTCCTTCGCTTCCCGCTCTGCCTGACTGGGCCTTAGATATTCCGGCTGTTCATCATCAGCATTAATCAGCTTGCCCTGCATGTAATATATATATCCTAAGATCCCTACCGCATCGGCTCTCTGAAGATTCAGTTCATCCGGTGCAAATGCATAGGTAAAATCAGCTTTCTCGTCTATTATATCCTCATATTTATCCACGCCATCGCCTAAAAATACGACCATCGGATTTCCGTCCAGGGAAGTAAGGTCATTTAAATATTCCATAAGCTCATTTATGCTCATGGCTGCCTGGTCATGGAAAATTGAAAAATCCAGGGAATTATCCGGCCTTATGACAAAGGTAAATACTCCTGTATAGACCTGGTCACGTCTTGCGTCCATCAATGGAACGATTATGTTGCCATTGCCCAGGAATATATGGGCCATGGCATATAAGGTGGGCACATGTATAAGGGGTTTATTAAGAGCCAGCCCTAATGCCTTAGCCGTAGCACTGCCTATCCGAAGGCCTGTGAAAGAACCCGGCCCCGAGCTTACAGCTATAGCATCTATATCTTCTTTTTCTATACCGGCGCTCTTAAAAGCCCGGTCCACCAGAGGCATGAGCGTCTGTGAATGTGTAACATTTAAAGGTCCCGCCTCTAAAGCTATGGTTTTTTCTTCTTCCAGTATGGCTACCGAGGCCTGAGGTCCGGAGCTTTCTATAGCTAAAATTATCATCTTATTCCTGCGCTTTCTTTTTCTCTTCTGTCAATTTTAAGATCAGTTTATTTCTATCCTTCTGTAATCAAATCCCTTCGAAAGGTCCTTTTCTATGCTGATAAATTTCGTTCCTTCCGGTAATATGTCCCCGATCCTTTCTCCCCATTCTATAAGGCAGACACCCTCGCCGAAAGCATACTCATCGAATCCTATCTCTTCCATCTCATCCGGATCCGCTATCCTGTACACATCAAAATGATACAGGGGAAGTCTTCCCTCTTCATATACCTGCAGAATAGTAAAAGTCGGCGAACATACTGCAGTTTTTATGTCCAGTCCCCTGGCAAATCCCGCCGTAAAAACGGTCTTTCCCACGCCCAGGTCCCCCGAAAGACAATATATATCCCCGGAAAGGGCCTGCTGTCCTAATTTAAATCCCAGTTTGCCTGTATCCTTATCGCTAAAAGATTCGTATACCATATTATCACTCTCTGTACTTTCTTTTTCTGTTCCTGCTTCTGTTTATATTTCTTTTTCTATTCCTCTGCTTCTGTTCCTGTTCCTGCTTCTGTTTCCTGTTTCTGTTTCTGTTCCTGCTTCTGTTCTTGCTTCTGTTACTGCTTCTGTTCCTGCTTCTGTTTCTGTTCCTATTCCTGTTCCTGTTTTTATTCCTGCTTCTGTTCCTGTTTTTTTCTGTTCATATTCTATCATTACTGTGTCAGAGTTTCAGCATTATATAAATACAATATCTCCGTCACTTTTTCCGATTCGATCAGTTCATCAATATCTCCGGTAAAATACCTCGGGTCTATCACTATTATAGTCCTGTGATCCCGAAGCATAAAGGGGATAAAGCAATTAGCATACGAATCCTTTATCAGCAGGATAACATCCGACGAAGCAGCAGTTGTCTGGATCTTCAGTTCCCCGTGATTGCCTCCTAAAAACATTCCGTACTTATCCCGGGTCTCGAGATATGATGTATCATATAATGATGCGCTCTTATATCCCGTATCCATGTTAGTGAGGACATATAAAAATTCATCATTGTCAGTCTCAGATCCTTCTGTATCATCGCTGCGCAGATTATCCGCAGCTTCCGAAAGCGTCCCCTGCATACTGTAGACATATATCTCATCAGTCTCATCCATGCGAAAGCCGCTGGATGCCGTAAGTGTTCCCTGAAAATCATTGGCAACCATAAGCCTGTAATAAAGAGTTCCGTTGTCTGATATTATATCATTAGCTGTGGCCAGAGCAGCACCTGTGCTTTCAGATGTCCCACCTGAAATATCATACCAGACATTATATGCCGCATAAGCTGCGTCACTGGTCCAGTGATGGTCTGTCCTGTAATAAACCTGTACCCCGCTGTCCTTTAATTCCTTCAGGCTGTCCCTCACATCTACGGCTTTGATCCCTGCCGCTGTCAGGTCCGAAAAGAGCCGGTCCATAAAAGCAGACTCATCTCCGGCTATGCGGGAGCCTTCGTCTGCAGCTGCTGTGAAAGCAGGCAGCATGTCTTCCATGACAGTTATGGCAGTAGGCGCGATAAGGGCGTAAATATCAATATCAGGGTAAGCTGCTGCTAAACCCGTAAATTCTTCAAGTATGTCACTGTACTCTTCCTCATCCGGCTCATTAAAATTCTGTATCAGGTATCCGTCTTTTCCCAGAAATATATCATTAGACTCAGTATAACCTGCTAACCTGGATATAAAAGTTTTTACAGCTATCCAGCTGTCTCTCAGCGGAAACTGATCTGCAACATAATCATCGAATTCATCTTCAAATCTTCCCGAACTCAATGCGCTTCCCGTTATCGAAGGAAAGGTCTGCAGATTTCTGTTTTCATTCTCCGAGCTTTCTTTATCCGGGATGATAACGAAAAGAAGATCCACGAGCAGTATGAGCACTGCCGCGCATATAAAAAGAGTTTTATAAAATTTTGCCGATCTTCCGTTTCTCATTTTTATCTTTTATCCGTATTATCGTCTGATCATCTTTTTCCGTCCCATTTGCAGTATATTTAAAATCTGAAATAAAGGAAAGGATTATAGGAACCGTAGACCAGGTAAGCCACGCTGGCCAGTAAAAGTACAATACTTATTATGACGGCTGCAGCGCTGCTGCGTCTTTTTATCCTGCTCATAAGTTTCTTAACTGCGCTGCCGCAGCACAATACTGAAAGAATGAGCAGTATAAGATTGCTCTTCAGATAATAAAGGAAAGCGCTGTCAGCTAATCCATTCGAAGCTGCTCCGAAGAGGTTGCCGAAATAAGCAGCCATCTGTGTAAAATCAGTATTGCTGAACATGACCCAGCCTAAGGTCACCAGCAGCATGGTATATATATGCTTAACCAGCGAAGGCAGTCCCTTGCACAGGGGTATCAGTATGTATTTTTCAATGATCAGAAGTATACCGTAATAAACTCCCCAGAGCACAAAATTCCAGCCTGCGCCATGCCACAGACCGGTAAGCATCCATACGATCATTATATTTAATATATGCCTTCCGGCTCTTACACGGTTGCCCCCTAAGGGGATGTAAACATAGTCTCTGAACCAGCCTGAAAGGGTCATATGCCATTTGCGCCAGAATTCTGTGATGCTGGCTGCCAGATAGGGATGATCGAAATTCTCCGGGAAATCAAAGCCCAGCATCTTCCCCAGTCCTATGGCCATATCGGAATAGCCGGAAAAGTCGAAATATATCTGCAGGGTATATGCTATCGCTCCTAACCAGGCCGTAAGCACAGACCTTTCATCGGCAGACTGAATGGCAGTGTAAAGAAGTCCGAGATTATTAGCTAATAATACTTTTTTAGCCAGACCGAAAATAAGTCTTTCAACTCCTGCCCCGGCTTTCACAAAGTTTAACTTCTGTCTGCCTAACTGATATTCGATCTCGGAATAAGTAACTATGGGACCTGCTATAAGCTGAGGGAACATAGTGATATATGCAGCGAAATATATGATATTTATCTGGGGCTGTACCTTGCCCCTGTATACGTCTATCACATAAGATAAAGCCTGAAATGTATAGAATGATATACCTATGGGCAGCGAAAGCTCGTGAATGCTGATCGACCAGCCGAAGATCCCGTTAAGAGTAGATACTATAAAGGCGAAATATTTAAAAAAGCCCAGCAGCGCCAGATTAACAACTATAGCCAGTATAAGCTGTCTCTTCCTTTTCCTTTTCCCTTTTGAGGCGGCCAGTTGAAGACCTGCCACATAATTAAAGGCTATGCTGAGCAGCATTAAGATCACATAAACCGGCTCTCCCCAGGCATAGAAAAAAATGCTGGCTATCAAAAGCACAACAGTCTTAAGCTTAAATGGCACTAGAAAATACAAGATCAGTGTCACCGGCAGGAATATGAATAAAAAATTCAAGCTGCTGAAAACCATTATCTAATTAACCCTAAAAATATCTCTTCCCAACGTGCGGCATCTTCTCCTACGGCATAGAAATAATAATTTCCCTTCTCCTTTGTCACAGCCTTCTGTAAAAGTTCCAGCTGGTCTGTTCCGTATCCGGTAAAATTATTTATCTGCTTTTCAAGTTCTTCCGCCACTGCCTCCCTGACCCAGGAAAGTTCTTCCTCATCAGCAGCTTTAACTATAAAAAGCTCCTGCACATCCATTATCTCGTCAACTTTATAATATATATATTCCGAGGGCTCCCTGCCCCATATCTTAACTACCGCATCCCTGTCCTTCAGACTGAGAGCCTGTACCGATTCCTCCTGTTCTAAGGCTGCCTGTATCTGCTCTATGGGAATATCTTTCGTATTGTTTTCTGTCATCATGATAATGATAAAAACTATAAAGCCTGCAATTATAAGAAACTCCAGCCCGTTTAGAAAGATATTTATATTCCTGTTTTTATGTCTGTTCCTGCCGCTCATCTTTTTAATGTGCCTTTACTTTGGATGATCTTTTCCGTGACCCGTTCCCCGCCTTTTAATCCTGCGCAGCCTCCTGCGGATATTCGGCCAGTCCTGATATCTCCGCCATGTAAGTCAGCCACAGAGGATAGAAGGGCCACCTCGGATGCAGGCCATCCTCGTCGAATATTTCCGCATCATATTCACATATAAATCCCACATCGTAATAATGCACTCCCAGTTCATCACACATTTCACTGAGCGCTTCGTTAAACTCATCAAGGTCGGCATATGCAGGATATGAATCAAGATAATAAGGAGAACAGGGAAGCACGCCCTGCACATATATCTCAGCTGTCGGGACTCCTGCCATCAGTTTCTCAATATCGGCCCTGTACTGGTAAATAAATGCATCCACATTACCCTCAAAGGCCACCATGTCATTAGCTGAGAATGTTGTGAATATCACCGACGGCTGGATATATATGGTATTTTCTATAACCTCCTCAGCCGAATATGTTCCTATGCCTATGATCGCCTGGACCCTGGAATCATCCATATATCCGAATTCTTTTATAGCCGCGGCAACAGAATCTCCTATTATCACGGCATTAGAAAACCAGTCTCCGAAATACTGGGAATTATAATCATACTCCTCATAATGCTGCAGCAGCCTCTCTTCAAGTTCTTCTATATCCACCGGGTCAGATTTAGCCCTGTAGCCGCTCAGATCTGCCGGGATCTCGCTTTCTCTGGCTTTAAGAGAGGAGACTGCCGTATCTATTGTTGCCTGATAGGAATTATCAGCATGATATACTTTAAGCCCTCCGGCACAATAAAAAATAACAGACAGCAAAAGACACAGCAGGAGCACTGCTGCACTCAGCTTCAGATCCTGTTTTTTTCTGCGTCCTTGTTTCTCTTCTCTCACATTATCTTTAACTGTTCACAGATCATCCTGACGAAGGGCATACTGGATCCTTGACTTTACCAGTCATCCCCTGTCAGCTCGTCGAGCAGTTCCATTTCCTCCATCCACTTATCCTTGTCATCATTGCTTTTCCCGGATAAGCCGAAATCAAAAAACTCGTTGTTTTTTCTTATCTTTTCAGCTTTTTCCTCGCTGCGCTTTTTCTTCGCTGCAGCTTTTTCCTCGCTGCGCCTTTGCTTCGCTGCGGCTTTTTCCTCGCTGCGCCTTTGCTTCGCTGCAGCTTTTTCTTCGCTGCGCTTTTTCTTATTTGAAAACAGTCCCATATATGATACCCGGAAAGATTTCCCATCTGGTCCGCCTGCAACGCACTTCATTATATAACATAATATCTGCAAATGCTATATTTATCCTTCATGACAAACAGGGCTTCTTAAAAAAGCCCTGTTTGTCATCGACTTCGCCGATGCTTATGTTTTATTCACTGATCCTGGCTTTCAATACTCCGTCTTCGGCATAAATTTCTATTATATCCTCAGGCTGGCAGCTGCCCTCTAATATCAGTCTTGCAGCTAAAGTTGTAACATTTTTCTGCAGATATCTCTTAAGCGGTCTTGCACCGTAGGCAGGATCAAAGCTTTCGTCAGCGCACAGCTGCTTTGCTTCCTCTGTAAGATAAAGGCTCAGTTCCTTATCTGCGAGCAGCTTGTTTATCTGTTCGGTCTGCAGATCGATTATAGCAGATACATTATCCTTCGTAAGAGGCTTGAACATTATTATCTCATCGAGTCTGTTTAAAAATTCCGGTCTGAAATGTGCCCTTAACTGGCCCATGACCATTTCTGCGGCTTCATCGGTGATCTCTCCCGATTCCCCGACCCCTTCAAGCAGATACTGGGAACCGATATTCGATGTCATGATGATTATAGTATTCTTAAAATCTACTGTCCTTCCCTGGGAATCCGTTATCCTGCCGTCATCTAAGACCTGCAGCAGCACATTAAATACATCCGGATGGGCCTTTTCCACTTCGTCAAATAAAATGACCGAATAAGGTTTTCTTCTGACTGCTTCCGTAAGCTGTCCGCCTTCATCATATCCCACATATCCCGGAGGCGCTCCTATCAATCTCGATACAGAATGTTTCTCCATATATTCGGACATGTCTATCCTTACTATGTTAGCTTCATCGTCAAACAGAGCCTCTGCTAATGCTTTAGCTAATTCTGTCTTTCCTACGCCGGTAGGGCCCATGAACATAAAGGATCCGATAGGCCTTCCCGGTTCTTTTATACCCGCCTTGCTGCGCCATATGGCATCCACCACTTTATTAACTGCATCATCCTGCCCTATGACACGCTTATGCAGTATATCGGAAAGATTTAATATCTTGCTCCTTTCTGTTTCATTAAGCTTAGCTAAAGGAATACCCGTCCATCTCGATATGATCTTAGCTATCTCCTCGTCCGTAACCGCCTGCCTTACCAGTGACAGTTCCCGGCCGTTAAGCTTAAGTTCCTCGTCTTCCAGGGCCTTTTTAGCTGCCGGCAGTTCGCCGTATTTCAGCTGGCTCAGCCTGTCGAGGTCATAGCTTCTTTCTGCTTTTTCTATCTCTTTATTTATATTCTCTATATCAGCCCTCAGCGAAGAGAGCTTATCTGCAAATGCTTTTTCTTCCTCCCACTGGGCCTTTTTCGCATTATATTCTTCCCTGGCATCTGCCAGTTCCTTCTGAAGCTGCAGCAGGCGCTCTTTACTAATCTTATCTTCTTCTTTTTCCAGAGCCTTTTCCTCTATCTCGAGCTGTTTGACCCTCTTCTCGCTCTCCTCAACTTCTACCGGCTTGGAATCCATCTCTGTCTTGATAAGGGCGCAGGCCTCATCCACCAGGTCTATGGCCTTATCCGGAAGAAATCTGTCTGTAATGTAACGGTCAGACAGTTCAGCCGCATTCACCAGGGCAGTGTCTGTTATCTTGACCTTATGGTAATTTTCATACCTTTCTTTTATCCCCCTGAGGATATAAATAGTATCCTCCACTGTAGGTTCCTGGACCATCACAGGCTGGAAACGTCTCTCTAAGGCCGCATCTTTTTCTATATATTTACGATATTCATCTAATGTAGTCGCACCGATGCAGTGAAGCTCTCCCCTGGCCAGCATAGGCTTTAACATATTACCTGCATC
>R15__coassemble_1261_pt1 | contig 13260 bp, 18 predicted proteins | sample R15__metabat2_low_PE_011 | metagenome-assembled genome bin R15 | reverse complement strand
ATTTCTGACTATCTTATTTTTTGATCCGAAAATTTCTATAAGGAATGCTCCTAAGAACAGTCCCATAACAGATATTACCGGAAAATGCTGCATAATATTCATCCCCGCATCCTCCTTACATCATCTGTATTGATCGACTTGTATTTCTGAAAGATCTTGATCACCAGCGTAAGGGCCATGGCATCCACACAGGCGCCGATAACGATGCTGGTAAGAGTAAGAGCCTGAGGTACAGGATCCACAAAATAAGTGGATGCCACACCGTTCAGAAGATCAGACAGGGTATAAATAGGGGCTGTTCCTCCGTCATTAAAGCCTGCGCTCACTATAAGGAGGTTAACACCATAATCTATTATGCCCAGTCCTAAAACTACTTTTATAAGATTCTTCTGCGTACATACCGCATAAATACCCAGACAGATAAGAAGAATCGATGCTATATAATTAACAATTATCATTCCTCATCCTCCTCATCTTCTTCATCTTCGTAAACATATCCTTCCGCAGCCGTCTTCAGACCCTTTTTCGAAGCTTTTATACCGGCTGCCGCATCGGGGGCTAAAAGGCTGAGCATCAGTATAAGAAGGAAACTTACACCTGTTAAAACCTTAAAGCCTACGGCGTATCCCATAAAGGTTATATTTCCGGCACTTATAAGATCTCCAACAGCTCCGTCGTTCCAAAAAATATTCCTGCAGAACATGGCCCCGGCGAATATACCCACAAAACCCAGGATAACATATATAGTAGCTCCGGTGGATTCCAATATCCTCAGGACATTACTGTCTACAACTTTCTTAGTCGTCTTGTATCCATATCCTAAAAACAGCAGCAATGCCGCGCCGGCTACTATAACACCGCCCTGGAAACCTCCTCCCGGACTTACCGTTCCGAAAAGAATGATATAGATACCGAATACCAGGGCAAATGGAAGAAACTTATCTGCAGCGCATTTGACAATTATATTTTTTTCTTCTATTCCGTCTTTAAATCTCACTGTCTTGTTTCCTCCTTTCCTGCTTTTTTCTTTTTATGCACACTCAGGATAACAAAAGATCCTGCTATGGCAGTCAGGAGAATAAAGGATTCTCCTAATGTATCGAAGCCTCTGAAATCAAATACTATAGATGCCACATCATTAGCAGCTTCAGTCTTAACAAGATTTTCCTCGATTATTGCATCTGCTATGCCATTTATCTGTGCATCTTCTGCTCCGATGGCAGCAAGGACCGCTTCATCATATTCATCCCCTGTTAAGCCCTGCTCCTCTGCCTCTTTCACAGCTTCTTCGTAATCTTCATAGAACTGCACCACATCTAAAGAGCCGTCATAGGTCAGGGAATTATGGGCATAATGATATGATACTGCCCAGATGCCCATGGCTGCGATGACCAGGACCGAGACGAGGATAACGATCTTTCTTGCGTTCATTTCTCTTCATCCTCCTTCTTCGTGGTCTTTTTAACAGCTATAATGAAGATAGCAGTCGTAAGTACCGCACCTACCGAAGCTTCTGCGATAGCCACATCCGGCGCATGCAGCAGTATGAATTCCAGTGCCATAAAGGCCCCCGTAACCCCCAGTGCGATCACAGATGCCAGTATCTTCTTTGAGAAAACCGCGATACATGCCGTTATGAGGATACCAACAATGACTAATGTATTAAGTACTGTCACAGCATCATTCATTCTTCATATCCTCCTTTAATTTATCTACAACAGTCTGCTTTGAAGGCTTAACTCCGTGCCTGTAGGCAGCCTTAGCTATGGCATGTCCCGATATAGGAGAAGTCACTATGTAGAACACTCCCAGGACTCCTAACTTGACAGCCATGGATACATCACCTAAGTAAATGATGGAATATAAGATCCCGGCTATTATCACGCCCAGCACTCCGAAAGTGGAAATATTCGTGCTCGACTGCATCCTGCAGAAAGAGTCAGGCATACGTATGATCCCTACTACTCCTGCCAATGCGAACAAAATGCTTAATATAACTAAAATGTCTATAACAATTCTCATAGCCTGCCCTCCAGATATTTGGAAATAAGTACAGAGCCTATGAAGCCTAAGATGGCTGTTACCAGAGCTATGTCCAGATAAATGCTCCTGCCTGTATACATGGCGAACAGGATAAGTGCCATATCTGTCAGCACGTCTATAGCATCCGCACTCACCACTCTGTCCACTATGCCGGGTCCTTTAATAAATCTGTAAATAAGGCACAGCGCCAGGCAGATAAAACATATGCCAAAGAAAATAAATTCGTCCATTATCATGCCCATATCCTCCTGATCCATTTCTCCATTGTGCCCTTTATCGCATCTCCTGCTGCCTTAGCTTCAACTTCCGTGGCATCTATCCAGTGGATGTAATAGTAGGTCTGTCCGTTCTGGTCCACTGTTTCCATGGTAATGGTTCCCGGAGTCAGTGTGATAGAATTAGCCAGCATGGAAAGGCCGTATTCCGATCGAAGTTCCACCGGCACTTTAACAATACCGGGTTTTATTTTATCGAGAGGCATAAAAGCCTTTATGGCCATGGACACATTAGCCTTAATAAGCTCCCAGCCGAATATGAAAATGCTGTAGAATATCAACAGGAAAAATCTGACAGGATTAAAGAGATAAAAAGCCCTGCCGTGGATAAAAAACCTGGCACTGAACAGCGCCACAAGGATACTCACCACAGCACCTGCTATAAGGATCTGCACAGAAGCCGATCCTGTAAAGATGCTTACGATCTGCCCGGTTATCAGCAGCCAGAAAATATAGCACATTATGGCTACCGACAAAAATGCCGGAAATGTCGTTTTCTTCATATATGAACTCCTCTCTGATCTTATAATACGTCTGTTCTCGTCAGCCGGTCACCGATAGACCTGCGGCTGTATCTTATACTTCGATACAGCTGCTGCTGTCAGCTGAACTTCGATATAGCTGTGGCTGTGTCTTGTACTCTAGCACGCCTCGGGCTGTCACTCGACTTCCAGGCTGTCTATCATATACTGGCGTCCGTCGGTTATCTCGAAAGACGGGCTGCCGCATTCAGGACAGCTGTAGCTGTGTCTTTCAACACTGCCTTCATATCCGCAGCTTCTGCAGCATATCTTTACCGGGACCATTTCAAAATTAAGTTTGGCTTCCTGTGCGATGCTGCCCTTAGCCGCTATCTTAAAACAATCTTCTATAGCCCTGGGAAATACCCCAGACAGCTCACCGATCTTCAGATTTATACTGATGATCCGTTTAGCCCCCGCCTGCACTGCCCTGGGCACTGCCATCTCTATTATTCCTTCTGTTATCGCCAGCTCATGCATATCATCACCGGTCTGTTTACATCAATATCAATATCTATCTCTTAACCTCTTTATCTCCTGATCTATGTGCATCATCACCGGCCTGTTTACATCAACATCACGATAAGTCTCTTATCTGCTGCCATCTCCGCTTCAGTGCACATCATCACCGGTCCATACATGAGAAGCAAGGATCAATGCAGGCTATGATAAGTCCGGCATCTGCCACAGAATTACCCTTGAGCATGGTGGGTACCGTAGGCGCATTTTTAAATGTAGGCACATGTATGCTGACTCTCTTGGGGCTTTCTTTTCCTTCTGAAACCACTTTGTAGCACAGCTGTCCCCGTGGAGCTTCATGTCTTACCATATACTCTCCCGCAGGAATCTTAAAAAGCTTTGTGCCTAAATTTATCGGTCCTTCCGGGAGCATATCCAGTGCCTGTCTGATTATCTTAATGCTCTCGACATTCTCCAGTACTCTTACCACCACCCGTGAAAAAACATCACAGCTGTCAAATGTCACACAGTTAAAATCAAAATCATCATAGCTGCTGTATGGGGCATCCTTTCTTACATCGCAGGGAACTGCCGAAGCTCTGGCATGAGGCCCCACTGCACCGATGCGTTTAGAATCTTCTGTTGTAAGGATTCCAACCCCCTTCGTTCTTAAAGCAACAGTCTTATCGCTAAGCAGTATATCCTTCAGAGCATCATTGGACGCCTCAATTTTATCAAGCATCTCAAGCACATGCTTTCTCTGCTCGTCTGTTATATCCCTTCTGGCACCGCCTATAGCCACCATGCCATAATTAACGCGGTTTCCGGTAAGCTCCTCTAAAACATCCATTATAGCTTCCCTGTCATCCCAGCTGTGCATGAAAAGGGAATCATGACCGATAAGATGCAGGGCTATACCCAGCCACAGATAATGTGAATGCAGTCTTTCAAGTTCAGCTATTATCACCCGGATATACTGTCCTCTCTTGGGAACTTCCATCTTAGCTATAGCTTCACAGCACATAGCATATGCCAATGCATGTGAATGTGAACATATTCCGCACACTCTTTCCACCATGACCAGATTCTGTACATGGTTTTTCTGCTGGGCCAGTTTTTCTATACCCCGGTGGTTATATCCGATAAACACCTCAGCATCAACTATCTCTTCACCTTCTGTATATAACTTAGCATGGACCGGTTCTTCCAGGGCAGGATGGTAAGGTCCGATAGGTACTATATAACTCATCTCTCTTCCTCCCTTTCCGTAATCTGCTGTCCATTCTCAGCTTTATCTGCTGTTTCTTCAGCCGCCTTTATTTCTTCGTTCTGCGCTGCAGCTTCAGCCGCTGGCTTGCTATGTGTGATATCTATGAGCTTATCCATAGGTGTGACCAGGATCTGTCCCTGCCCGTCGAACATAGTGTCAGGCATAAACAGTCTCTTAGATGTATCAACGCCTTCGAAACGGATATTCATCAGCTCCATTATCTCACGTTCAGGCCACTCGGCTGCCAGATCGTATATTCTGCTTATAGACGGCAGAACATTTTCACCTTCAACTGTATAAGACACTATGTCCGACCCAACCTCGAATTCATAGGATACATTTCCCTTACCGTCATCCGTAAGATAACCATGAATCATAGCCAGCGGTACTCCCTGATGCCTCAGCCTTTTCGCCGTAGGTATAATCTGATTTTTCTTTATATAAATCTTCTTATATCCCTGCATACAACAATCCCCTTCATTTAAAGTCATATCTTTACATTTGCATTGTATTTTATTTGATACTTTTCATCAAGCCTCACTTCACCGCATACTATATTACCATGAAATCTTCTAATTTAAAGTACTTAAAAAAATACTATTTAAAGTACTTAAAAAACTACTATTTTAAGTACTTTTAAAACTACTACAGTAATAACTGCTAACTGCCATTTTCAATTATTATGTTTAGGCTGCAGCCCCCGCTTCTTTACCTGAAGCTTAGGCTATGATCTGCAGTAGGATTTTTACCTGATTCTGCACGCTATATGGTTTCGCCTTTTTTGCACACGTGAACCCGTGCCGCTTTCCGCTTTGTGGTCCGTAGGGATTTGACCCGCCCATCCCCTCCAACATATACCAAGCAACATCATTATATTAATTGTTTGCTTGACAATGTAAACCAAAACACACATAATATATTTGAAAGGAGATGATTTTCATGGCAACGACTCCAACGCAAATTCGTATTGACACCGACATTAAACGTGATGCCACTGCTCTTTTTTCACGTCTCGGACTGGATATGTCCGGCGCTGTAAACCTTTTCCTCTATCAATGTGTTCTGCGCGGCGGTCTGCCGTTTGCAGTCGAAGTACCGCAGTACAGCAAACAGACGCTTGACGCTATGGCAGAGGCCCGGCGCATTTCGCGTGATCCTGACATCAAAGGCTATACCACAATGGAAGAACTGAAGGCGGCATTGGAATCCGATGTATGAAGTAAGATTCACCACAGCTTACAAGAAAAGTTATAAGCTGTTGAAGAAGCGCGGTTATGATGTTTCTTTGCTCGATAATGTGGTCGATTTATTGCGTCAGGGCAAGCAACTCGATGAAAAATACCGTGACCACGCACTTATCGGAGACTTTATCGGCTTTCGTGAATGCCATATCAAACCAGACTGGCTTCTTGTTTATTTGATTGAAAACGATATTCTTACACTGACCTTAGTTGATACCGGAACACATTCGGATATTTTCAAAAAGTAAACAAGAATCTATGCTGGCAGAAAAACAGATATACGAGATCAACAAGCAGGTCGAAAAGGCAAAGACGCTGCGTGCATCCCAGGCCAAAAAGAACGAATTAACGCAAAGAAACTTGCCGGATACAACATGATGGTAACATATGAAAGGATTCCGGGTCGTAAAGGCTTCCGCTGATGTCCTATTTTCTGGGGAATCTTTTTTCTTTTAAGTCCGAAAGACAGGGACGATCCTTTTGTTTCCTTAGATAAGTTCAAAAAAAAGACAGAAGAACCATTCCTCTGTCTCTTATGTCTCTGAAAAAATTATTCATTTTATATAAGCGGCTGCTTCCTCCAGATAGACCTGGGCATTATCCTTCATGGTCTGAAGCTGTTCAGGGGAAACCTTTTTTAAGGCTTTCGCGGGGCAGCCTATAAGCAGCGACTCCTCTGCGAATTCCTTCCCTCCGGATATCAATGCTCCAGCACTCACTAAACTGTTTTTTCTTACACGAGCATCATTCATTATTACGGCACCCATACCCACCAGGCAGCCATCTTCAATACTGCAGCCGTGTATGATAGCTCCGTGGCCAATGGTCACGCCTTCTCCTATATCTATTCTGGTTCCTCTGTCATTATGGAGAACGCAATTGTCCTGAACATTGGAATTTCTTCCTATATGTATAGGGCCGCTGTCAGCTCTGATAACTGCCCCAAACCACACCGAAACTCCTTCTTCCAAAGTTACATCGCCTATTATGACAGCATTATCAGCTATAAAAAGTGCTTTTTCCACATCCGGTCTTTTGCCGTTAAATTCCATGATCATATAATTGTCCTTCCGTAACACACATACCTTTCTAATATAATGAATGCCATATGCAGCGGATAATGACCCACATATATCTTCAGCAGCTTCACCATCAGACCTGCATAACATCTTTGATAACATCACAGCAGAGCAAAAGCTGCTGGCTGCTTCAGCCTTTGACCTCACAGGTCTGCTTTAAACAACAGCATGTCAAAACAAAAGCCGCTGACTACTCCGGCTGCTGGCTTTACCTGACTGTTTTTTAAAAACAGAACATCAGAACAAAAGCCACTGACCGCTTAGGCTGCAGATTCTACAGAGCTGCTTTGATAGCAGCAAGAAGTTCTGAATATTCTTCAAATGCCGGTATCTGAGGATAATCTGCTTTTATTTTCTCTGTGGACTTGAATAAGAATCCTGCTTTACTAGCCTGTATCATGCCCAGATCATTAAAACTGTCTCCACTGGCTATAGTATCGTAGCCTATGGACTGAAGAGCTTTCACCGTGGTAAGTTTACTCTGGCTGCATCTCATTTTATAGCCTGTGATCTCTCCGTCCTCAGAAACCTCGAGAGTATTGCAGAAAATTGACGGCCAACCCAGTTTTTTCATAAGGGGCGATGCGAACTGTTCAAATGTATCGCTTAATATTATCACCTGTGTAATAGATCTCAGTTCATCTAAAAATTCCCTGGCGCCTGTCATAGGTTCGATCCCTGCTATGGTCTGCTGGATCTCTTTCAGCCCGAGACCATGTTCTTTCAGGATATTTATCCTGTATTTCATCAATTTGTCGTAATCAGGTTCATCCCTTGTCGTTATCTTCAGCTCCGGTATCTTTGTCGCTTCCGAAAAAGCGATCCAGATTTCAGGAACCAGCACACCTTCCATATCCAAACATACTATATTCATTTTTCTACCTCTGCACTTTCTCTTTATTTATTCTGAGCACCGGTTTTCTGTTTATTCAGTTTAAGTGCCCACTGTTCATTTTCTCCGCAGCATCTTAGCACAGTTTAAACGATCACTGTTCTTTTGCCCCGCAGCATCTTACCACAGTCACGCGGATCATGCCACATAAAAAAACAAAGATGCAAGCCAGCAAGCTGCCTGTTCGCAGAGAGATGGCATCGCTCACCGCTTTCCGGTTACGGCTGACTTGAAATTTACGTTTAAAGCTGATTTGCGATACTGAATAGAAGATCCGTCAGCATATTCTCGGCAGCATATCGCCGGACAATGGCGTAAGGATTCGCCTGCCGCCTATGGCCGTTTTCAATGTCACACGACCGGCTGCCGCACTTTGGGATGTGTCATGAACGGTTCCGATGATCGCTGCATTTCTGCCTTCCGGGAATGCCCTGATCATTGTTAATGCTTCCTCAGCTGCCGCGCTGTCCACCACCGCCAACAGCTTTCCCTCGCAGGCACAGTACAGCGGATCAAGCCCCAATATATCGCACGCGCTTTTAACCTTAGGATCCAGTGGTATGCTCTTCTCATCCAGCTCGATATTAAAGGCCGTTCCATGTATGAATTCACACAATGTCGTGGCCACACCTCCCCGCGTGGGATCTCGCATAACACGCAGCTTTTCTCCTAACTCCATCAAACTGCCGGCGATCCTGTGCATCAGCGCACAATCAGATATGACTTCACCCTGCAGGAGTTTTGGATTTCTCGCAAGCATGACCGCCACACCATGATCTCCCGCTGTACCGGATATCAGGACCTTATCACCGTCCTTCATCTTTTTCGCTGATAAGCCCGGCAGCTTGAGCCTGCCTATTCCGGCAGTGTTAATGTAGATACCGTCTCCCTTACCATGCTCTACGACCTTAGTATCTCCGGTCACGATCTTTACTCCTGCCAGCTGTGCAGTTTTCTTTATTGACTCAATAATGGACCTCAGCTCTTCAGTGTCCAGTCCTTCTTCTATTATAAGAGCAAGACTGAGAAATTCAGGGACAGCCCCGGCCATGCTTATGTCATTTACAGTACCGCACACACATAGCTTTCCTATGTCCCCTCCCGGGAAAAACCTGGGGTCCACAACGAAGCTGTCCGTGGAGAAAACTATCCCATCCCCGTTCAGCCCGAAATCCGGGATCACAGCGCCATCACTTAATTCGCTTAAAGTGTCATTGGCAAATGCAGGCACGAACATTTCTTCTATCAGTTCTGCTGTTTTTTTTCCGCCATTTCCATAATCCAGCGAAATATACCTGTCCAATTTCGTTCTCCTCTTAATCTAATCTCATATTTTTCGGCTTTTTCTGCGCAGTAGAATGCCTTTTTTCACAAATATTTATAATACGCCGCGCAGGCTCCCTCTGATGAGACCATGCAGGGTCCCACAGGATTTTCCGGCGTGCACAGTTTAGAAAACAAGGGGCAGATACAAGGCTCCGCCCTGCCGCATATAATATCACCGCAGCGGCACAGTTCTTTTTCTCTCTGGCAGCCCCCTTCAGCCATCGCCAAAGTTCTGCTCTGAGGCAGATCAAACTTAACACAGGCATCGAATTGACTGTATTCGGATCTGATCTTAAGGGCACTGTCCTTTATAAAGCCCAGACCCCGCCACAGGTCATCCCCAGGTTCAAAAACTTCATTCATCATTTCTAAGGCCAGCAGATTTCCGCCTTTGGACACAGCCCTTTTGTAGGCATTGGCCAGGCCTTTAAGATCGCTCTTACGGTCTTGTTTGATTTCACCGACGGCAGCCATATTTCTGCCATCGATCATTTTTAGCAGCCAGGCTATAGCCGTCATGATCTCTTCCGGCTCAAATCCCGCAATGACTCCGGGCAGAGACAGATCCCGGGGCAGGAATTCGAATCCTGCTTCTCCTATTATGCTTGCCACATGCCCCGGACATAAAAATCCATCAATATTAAAATCCGCCTGCGCTGCCAATGCTCTAATGGGTGCCTGCACAGTCTTCAGCATGGAGAGCACCGTGAAATTTTTCAATTCCCGGCTCGCCGCCGCTTTAATGGCCGCTGCTGTTCCGGGAGCTGTGGTCTCAAAGCCCACCCCCAGAAATATCAGTTCCTTATCAGGATTATCCCGGGCAATATCCAGGGCATCCATAGGCGAGTACACCACTCTCACATCAGCCCCTGCAGCCATGCGTTTTTTAAGGCTGTCACACTCTATTCTCGTCTGCGCTGCATTTTGGCTTTCACTGCCGAAACGAGCAGATCCGGGAACTCTTATCATATCACCGTAGCTGGCTATGATAACTCCCGGCAGGTCTGCCAGCTTAAGTATTTCATCTATCACCGAAGAGTCCGTCACGCATACCGGACAGCCGGGTCCTGATATGAGCTTCACATCATAAGGAAGCAGGGACTTGATCCCTGCCTTCGCTATGGCCATAGTATGTGTGCCGCAGATCTCCATTATTCTTATCATTTTTGACCACACTCCGTCATCTCCATGACAGCAGCATAAAGCTCCGCCGCTGCCTCAAGATTTTCCTCAGCCTGATCTTGCTTCAGCCGCTCTATAGCGAATCCTGCATGGACCAGAACATAATCCCCCACTTTGGGATTTTTTATAAAATCCAGCCTGATATTTCTTTTTATCCCGTCTCTTTCAGCCACAGCATCGAGACCGTCTATTTCAGTAAGCCTGAAAGGCAGCGCAAGGCACATTTCATTTCCTCCATGTTAAATCATATAAGCCGATGACCTGATCCGTAGTACAAGCTGTGACCAGGCACAGCCCCTATCGTATAGGTTCTCACAGCTGCAAGCCATCGCAGGCCTTCTGCAGTTCTGTATAAAATTTACCCACGTGCACCCCGTCCATCAGGCCATGGTGGGTCTGGTTGGAGATCGGCATCAGTATTTTATCCGCATGTACAGGGTCATGAAAATACCGGCCGAAAGAAAATTTCGGCGCATTGTCCACACCATTATTAATGACCGTTCGCACGAAGCCTGTATAGCTGATCCAGGGCAGAGATGTGAAATTAACCACATCCAGCTTATATCTCACCTTATCCTGCATGCTCTCGGGACTGGCATTCATCTGAGCTTCATGGGTCAGCCGACAGAATTTCTCAATGTCATCGCAGGGCCAGGGTCCTTCGCCCATGACAAATATATCCTCCCCCGGCCGCAGATGGTTCACCAGAGGTCTGGTATGATCGATGATAAAAGGCCTGCCGTCTATGAACCTGTATCTGTAATTCTCAATTGAATCCATGGTCTTCGTGCACAGATAGACCATGACCAGATTAAAGGAAACAGCATGGGCGTGAGCCCACGCAAGGGGCTTCGTCACATCAATATCAGCAGTGACGATGATATAAGGAAAATCTGTCCCCAGATAGTTGTAAAAAAGTCTCTTCCTTTTCCAGCTGTCAATATCTATCCACTCTATGGAATTATTCTCCCGGTCATAAAAGTCCTTCGAATAATCATCATAATTCTCTGCAAATAAATCTCTCATTCCACTCTTTCCTCGTATAATCTCTGCAGCCGGACATGCATCTTAAAAAAATTCCTGCTTTATAAGCAGCTGCATTTATTCTATCACAGCCTTTTTGATCCTGCCATACAATCCGCTGAGGATTACTCTGCTTCGCTGAAATTTCCTTGTCTTCGCCCGATGACTCACACAGCAGATTCAAGACAATTAATTTTCCGGATCTGCCTGCGGATTTTGTATATTAGCAGCGGCTATGACTGCCTGGCCCAGCGCGAGACCTTCATCATTAGTTGAGATCCTCTGATGATGATACACTTCTAATCCGGCCTCACGAAGCCTCAGCTCGGTCTGTCTGAGCAGATAGAGGTTCTGAAAAGTCCCGCCTGACAATAGCACACGCTTCAGTGCGCAGTCATTACTTATGAGGCTGCACATGTCCGCTGCCATTTGCGCAAGAGTATTCATGAATTTAACAGCAGCTGATCCTGCAGGGGCCGCTTCGTTTAACATAGCTTCTATCATTTTTCGATAGTCGAAAGCATATATCAGGCAGTCATCGTTTTTGTCTTCCTGCAGATATGAGCGTCTGCTTAAAGGATCTGAGAGAATATATTCATTTTTATAGTTCACAGGATTGAATCGGATAATATCGAAATCATAGCTTTCGCCGGCTGCAGCCTTAGCTGCAGACTCTTCAACACTTTCCAGACTTCTCAGGTATCTCTCAGCCTCCGCCTGCAGCAGTACCGCTCCCTGACCTTCGTAGCTGACCAGATCTTTGATTCCCAGCAAGGCTGCCGCAGCGTCGAAAAGCCTGCCCATGCTGCTGCAGACAGGACAGTTGATATTACTGTTTAAAACAGCCATGATCCTGTCATAATTTTCTGTCCATTTATATTTTCCCTTAAAATCCGAACTTATAAAACTCTGCTGCACCGGCTGATCCAAAAGTGAGAGCACTGACACGGCACATCTGTATATTTCTTTAGCCGCCAGATCTGAACCGGGAAGCCTGAAGGGCAGAATAGTTCCGACTCTCCGAAAGCTCTTCTCATCCCCCACAAGAAATTCGCCGCCCCAGATACTGCCGTCAGTCCCGGCTCCGGTACCATCCCAGGTGATCGCAATACAGGCTCCCTTAAGCTGATTGTCTGCCATACAGCTTACCATATGGGCGTGGTGATGCTGTACCCTTATGAGTGCAAGTCCCTCATCTTTCGCCCTTTTCTCAGCATGATCTGTGGACATGTAATCAGGATGCAGGTCGCAGGCCAGAACCTGCGGCTTTATATCAAATATTTTTTCATAATGGCTGATACAGTTTTCATAATGTTCGAAGGTTTCCAGATTTTTTAGATCTCCTATGTGCTGGCACATGAAAACATGGCTGCCTTTTAAAAGTGCCGCAGATGCCTTTTGCTCAGCTCCCAGAGCCAGTATCTGCATCTTATCCGCATCAGCCGGCCCCCTGCCGCTGCTTTGGAAAAAATCAGTTCCAAGCGCGATCGGCTCCGGCACATAGCCCCTGCTCCGCCTTATAAAATATTCCTGCCCATTCAGCACGTGTACAAGTGAATCATCACAGCGGTTTACGATATCCCGGTTATTCAGAAGAAAGCAGTCCGCTATGCCGCTCAGCTGCTGCAGGGCATCATCATTTTTATATATTATGGGTGTATCGGAAATATTAGCGCTGGTCATCACGAGAGCCCTGAAATTTTCCATGATCAGATAATGCAGCGGAGTGTAAGGGAGCATTATGCCCATGTACTCGTTTTCACTTATGTGCTGATAGCTGCCGGATATTTTTTTTCTGAGAAGAACGATGGGCCGCCTTGCGGATGTAAGGATCCTTTCCTCCTCCGGATCGATCATGCAGATTTCCTTTGCTGTCTTCAGATCCCTGCACATTATGGCCAATGCTTTCTCATCCCTGTGTTTTCTCTTTCTCAGCCTGCTCACCGCTG
>R15__coassemble_1243_pt1 | contig 13515 bp, 9 predicted proteins | sample R15__metabat2_low_PE_011 | metagenome-assembled genome bin R15 | reverse complement strand
TGTATGGGGCACTTCAACTCTGGAATTTCCGGAAGAACAGCAGGAACTGGCCGCATCTCTTAAAGCGGCGGGATATGATGTAGTTACCGTTGTCATAATGAACAGGGCTTATGTGCTGACACCTATAGTTGAGAACAGTGATTCTGTACTGCTGGCATACAGACCCGGTATGACAGCCGGTGCCGAAGCAGTAGCTGACGCTTTATTCGGCAACTGCGCTATTTCAGGTCATACTCCTTTCCAGATACCGGCATCCATGAATCAGGTCCTTCTTCAAAGAGAAGATCTGGCTAAGGATATAGAAGATCCTTTATATGATTACGGTTTCGGGATAGAAGTAGAAGCTTTCGGAAAGTAGATTTGATGAGGGGCCTGGATCTTCGAAAAGACAGCCGCAGATCAAAACAGGAAAGGAAAAAAGTATTTATTATATCAGGAAGGTAGAAATATTATGGCATCGATTACCATGAAAAATGTCAGTGTAACATATGACAGAGGAAAAACTAAAGCTTTGAAGGATCTGTCTTTAGAAGTTAAAGACGGGGAATTCTGTGTTTTCTTAGGACCTTCAGGCTGCGGTAAATCCACGGCAATGCATTGCATTGCAGGCTTGCTGCATCCTGATACAGGAGAGATTTATATAAATGACGAGCTGGTCACAGCAATGGAAAAAAAGGTTTTCGTACAGCCACAGCAGAGAAATATTGCCATGGTTTTTCAGGAATATGCATTGTATCCGAACATGACTGTGAGGAAGAATATGTCATTTGCATTGGCCACAAAAAAAGTCGATAAGGAAGAGATCGCCAGAAGGGTTGATAAAATGGCGAAAATGCTTTCCATAGACCATCTGCTGGACAGAAAGCCTGCAGAACTTTCAGGTGGCCAGAGACAGAGGGTGGCTTTAGGCAGGGCTCTTGTCAGGGATCCGAATGTATTTCTGCTCGATGAGCCTTTAGGCAATCTCGACGCTAAATTACGCGAGCAGGTCCGTTATGAACTGAAGAAGATCCAGAGCGATCTGGGGGTTACCACGGTTTATGTAACTCATGACCAGACAGAAGCTATGACCATGGCAGATCATATTATCCTGATGAAAGATGGGGAGATAGTACAGGAGGGAACTCCGTCACAGCTCTATGACAGTCCGAAAAATCTTTTTGTAGCCAGCTTTTTAGGAACTCCGCTCATTAATACATTCAGCTGTAAGGTCAGCGAGGCCGGTGAAGGAATGAGACTTCAGTCGGACGAAATAGATATTACATTGACAGGAAATGATGCGGCTCAGCTTAAGGACTATGCGGGCAGATCAGTTGTGCTGGGGATAAGGCCTTCTGATCTTTCGCTGGCGAACTCCCAGGAGTCCTCTAATGCCGCAGACAGTGTATTTACCGGCACGGTGGACAGCCTTGAGCTTTTAGGTGATGCATATTTAGTATATGTAAGGTCAGGGGAGAAAGTTGTTATTTTTAAGCATCCCGATGTGAATGAACCCCTTACAGGCACTGTTTCCTTGAAAGCTAATCATACTAAGATACATCTGTTCGACTGTGAGACAGAAGCAAGGATCAACTGAAAACATATTGAGGGCTGGCTGATGATCAGGAATTCGGCCAGCCTTCTGTATTTATCAGAAAACCACCTTCGATGTGAAAAGCATCACATAAGGTGGAATTTTTAAACTGATACGGTGCAACATAGAACTTATGGCACTAATACGGTGCAACATGGAGCTTATGGCACTGATACGGTGAATGTATGGAACTAAGGGCAGAAAGGCAGAAAAACAGAATAAGGAATTTCTGGATCAGGCTTGCTGTTTTTATCGTGATAATGCTGGCCCTGTTATCTTACACTGTTTATGTGTTTATACCTAAATATGACTATGGTATCTGCAGCATGCTCAATATTTATTCTCAGCCGGAAAATTCCATTGATCTGCTGGCTGTAGGCACCAGCCAGACTTATGCCGGCATTAATACTAATATTCTCTGGTCGGAGTATGGTATTGCCTCATATTCATTGGCCACGGCGGAGCAGACTTATTGGGTGGCATATTATCAGCTGAAAGAAACGCTTAAATATCAACAGCCCCGTTTAATATTACTTGATGCGAAAGCCAGTACTTACCCTGCGGATGCTAATAACCGTGGGCGCACCATAATGGGCACATTCGGTATATTATCACCTTCTGTCAGGATAGAAGCAATAGAACAATGCACCATGAATACAGATGTTTTAGGCTATGTGCTGGCATTTCCCAAAATGCATAGTTATTATGTCACTGTTAATGAGGACTCATGGGCTGTTCCTGCGTCAAATAATGGGCGGGGCAGCAGCTGGAAAGGATATATAGAACAGGACGGGACAGAAAAGCACGAAAGGCCGTCATTCGTCTGGACTTCTACAAAAATGGCTGTTAATGAGCGCGAGATAGAATTCTTCAGAAAAATAATCGAATTGTGTGAAGAAAAAGAGATCCCTGTTATGCTTGTCAGCTATCCATATCCTGACTATGCGAATAATCATATGTATGTTAATGCTCTTCTGGAAATCGCAGGGGAATACGGCATTGACAGCATAAATTATAATGATCCCGATCTCAGATTCGGTCTTAGATATTCTTCTGATTTTGCCGACTGGCAGCATCTTAATGTAAAGGGCAGCAGCAATTTCAGCTATAAGCTCGCCGAAGATATTCTCGAACGCTTCGATCTGCCTGACAGGCGGGGAGATGCTTATTACGAATCTTACGACATCTGTGCACAGCTCTGGTTTGAAAAATATCCGGAATATAAAGCGGGTGATTCAGAGGAAGAGTAAGATCAGGCATCTTCCGGCCCTTTTGCTGTATTTAAAAATCGTGCATGGGAGTTTTTCATATCTTTTTGCTGACAGCCTCACATATCGAAAAATACAAATCCATGTGTTGAAAATTACATAGACCAAAAAAAGACAAAAAATATAATAGGTGTGGAATATTATGTTCTCAACAGGGAATCTGCAGAAGGAGTGCTGCAGCTGAAGAACAGGATATCAAAGTGCAGATCTGAGTATATAATTCACAGGCCTGAGAATTATTCCAAAGAAAACAGAAGTAAAAATATTGAAAGGAGATGTGTTATGAAAAAGAAACTGGCGTTTATCCTGGCATTAGCCATGATAATCTCCCTGCTGGCTTCTGCTGCAGCTGTATGGGCTGAGTCTGCCGAAGGCGAAGCTATAGCGGCTGAGGCTGAGTCTGAGGGAGAATCAGCAGAAGACGCTGCTGAAACGGGGGAATCAGCAGAAGATGCTGCTGAAGAAGCAGAAGAGGAAGGCACAAGCTATAGTGAGGAGGCTGATCCTGACGCTGAGGCAGCAACTGCTGCAGAGGAGGAAAGGCTGTCACAGAGACTTGATTATTCCATTATTCCTGCAGATGGTGAGCAGGTAGAACTGGGATATATCGAGGGAGTTACACCGATCCTGGAAGTTGATGGACTTAAATTTAAGGACATGAACAAAAACGGTGAATTAGATGTTTATGAAGACTGGAGAGCTGATATTGAAGACCGTGTAGCAGACCTGATCTCACAGCTGACAGTTGAAGAAGAAGCAGGACTTCTGTTCTGCTGCCAGCCGTCATCAACAGAGCTGTGCGCTAAGCAGGAACAGTGGAATGTATCATGCTTCCTCTTTAATGAAAACGGAACACCTGAAACAGTTACGAATAAAACTAATAACCTTCAGGCCCATGGTGAAGCGATGCGTCTTGCTATCCCATGGACATTCTGCTCAGACCGTGAGTACAACGCATGGGGCGGATACATAGATAAAGCTCATGAAGCTTTCGGTTCTGCATATGATCCGGAACTGGCGTATGATCTGGCTTATTACTATGGACAGGCCATGAGAGCAGTCGGAATCCATGTAACATTTGAACCATATGCTGAAGAGATCGGCGCACAGTATGGTGAAAATACGCAGCTTATTGCAGAAGTTGTTCATCAGGAGATCTTAGGTCTGGAAGAAAGCGGATTCGCATCATGTACGAAACACTGGATCGGACGTGGCGGAGATTCTTCATTCGGAGCAGCACGTTCGGTAGCACAGAATTTCGATAACTGGATGGTAGGCTGGGAAGCAGCTCTTTCAGCAGGATCTGAATGGGTCATGACTAATTGCGGCGGCACCGGTATTACTAATACAACAGATGTTAAATGGGATTCCGTTACTATGGGATATCTCAGAAACGAACTGGGATTTGACGGTATAGTAGTTACAGACTGGTGGGCATTAGGCGGAGGTCCTAATAATCCGGGAAGAATGACCGGCATCACAGTTGAAGGCGAAGACCTCAGCACAAAGGATGCAGAGTGGCTGTATAACCGTGCATTAGAACTCGGAACAGACGTTTTCGGCGGCGGAATATTAGCAGAAGGCACTGACTGGGAATCAGCTCCTTCAAGCCTGTGGCCACAGATCATGATCAACGGCATTGCCGACGGCACTATAACAAAAGAAAATGCTGACAGATCAGCAGCCCGTGTTCTCAGATTTAAATTTAAAAAAGGCTTATTTGAGAATCCATATTGTGACGTAGACGCAGCTATAGAGCTTACAGCAAGCGCAGAGTGGGCAGCAGAGCAGTTTGAAATCACTAATGATGAAGAATTACGTGCAGCACGTAATCCTTACGAAGTTGAACTTACAGAAACACTTCAGGCTGAATCAGCTATCCTGGTTAAGAATGATGGGGATCTGCTTCCTCTTGAGAAGGGAATCAAGGTTTATGTTGATGCCAGCAGCGCAACTAATCTGGAAGGCTATGTGAAATACATAAGCGAGTATGCAGAGGTTGTGGATGATCCTGAAGAAGCAGATGTTATGGTCGGCGATTTTGGTCAGATCAATGACGCATGTGAATTATTCCTGGATGATGCTGCAGATTACGGAAAGCCTGCAGTACTGACACTGAACCAGACACAGCCTACGCAGTATACTCTGGAAAGCGCAGATGCTGTTATGTATTTAAGATACAGTCAGGGCGCTGACCACGGATCAACAGAGGGTGGTTTTATTACCAGCACATCACCGTGGATCTATGCAGATCTCTTATTTGGGGAGAAAGAACCGGGCGGTGTTATGGTTAAAGAACTGGCCCGTGATTCCATAGAAGATGAACAGCAGTGGAAAGACCTTGCAGGCGATCAGGGCGCATCACCATATGTACGTCTGATGATCCAGGCTACCATGGAAGATGATACAGAATATCATGCATCACCTAACAACTGGGGCGATCCGCTGGTTCAGGCTTACTACGGTATGAGCTACGGTGAACAGCCTGAATTCAAGTACAGCTGTCTGATACTTCCTATGTCTACAGAGATCGTAACAGAAACAGTTGAGTCTATGGGAAGCACATCAGAGCAGACATCAGCCCAGACCATAAACAAAGCAACTGCAGGTGAGCCGTTTACAGCTTACGTACTTCTCAGAAACAACGGAGCAGACGGTATAACCACAGTTGAAGCTTATGTGGACGGTGAGCTGGCAGCCCAGAAGATCTATACAGTAACAGAAGGCTCATGGAGAGTAGTTCAGATGGAACTCGTGATTGATGAGCCGGGTGAACATGAGATCATGGTAGGCGATCAGGTCGCAACATTAACAGTGGGTGAGTGATCCGTATATTTTAAATGCTGCAGGAGCAGATATTCAGTATGATACATTTATATGACTGAGACTGAAATTGACTGCAGCGGGGACATAAGACTGATCAGGACGGTATGGAAGCTAAAGACTTTCATACCGTCCTTTTATGCTGACGCGGATCGTGAAAGAACGAAGCACACAGTGATCCGTGTCATATCATAAAGTGTGGCACAATATTGTGCCGAAATATACAAATTCATGTGTTGTAAATTACATAGAACAAAATCGGATAAAAAAATATAATAATCAAGGAATATTATGCTCGGATAACTATATGTCAGGGTATTATATTTCGGGGATAACTGTATTCGAAAACGGACGATGGTCCGAAGTAGAATAGTGAATTGAAGAAAGGAGATGTGTTATGAAAAAGAAACTGGCGTTTATCCTGGCATTAGCCATGATAATCTCCCTGCTGGCTTCCGCAGCGGTTGTATGGGCTGAGTCTGCCGAAGGCGAAGCTATAACCACGGAGGGTGAGTCTGCAGGAGAATCAGCAGAGGATGCTGCCGAAGAAACAGAAGAGGAAATCTCGTTTTCCAGTGCAGAAGCTGATCCAGAGGCTGAAGCTGCAGCTGCTGCTGAAGAAGAAAGACTGGCTCAGAGACTGGAGTATTCCATTATACCTGCAGAAGGGGAGCAGGTAGAACTGGGATATATCGAAGGAGTCACACCGATCCTGGAAGTTGACGGACTTAAATTTAAGGACATGAACAAGAATGGTGAGCTGGATGTATACGAAGACTGGAGAGAGGAGATCGATACACGAGTAGCAGATCTTATTTCACAGATGACAGTGGAAGAAGAAGCAGGTCTTTTCTTCTGCGTTAGTACAGATCTGGCAGATGCATGTTATAACATCACCAGATGGAACAATACCTGCCAGCTGTTTAATTTAAACGGTACACCTGAATCCACAACAAATACTCTGAACAATATTCAGGCCTGTGCAGAAGACAGCAGACTCGGAGTTCCTATGGTATTCACATCGGATCGTGAATATAATGCATGGGGTGGATATATCGATAAAGCACATAACGCTTTCGGTAATGCTTATGATCCGGAACTGGCATATGACCTGGCATATTTCTATGGAACATGCATGAATGCCATAGGTATTCATGTAACATTTGAACCATATGCCGAAGAGATCGGCGCACAGTACGGTGAGAATACGCAGCTTATCGCAGAAGTTGTTCATCAGGAGATCTTAGGCCTGGAAGAAAGCGGATTCGCATCATGTACGAAACACTGGATCGGCCGCGGCGGAGATTCTTCATTCGGAAATGCCCGTTCCGTAGCACAGAATTTCGATAACTGGATGGTAGGCTGGAAAGCAGCATTATCAGCAGGTGCTGAATGGGTTATGACCAACTGCGGCGGTACAGGTATAACTAATACCACGGATGTTAAGTGGGATTCGGTCACCATGAACTATCTTAGAAATGAATTAGGATTTGACGGCATCGTAGTTACTGACTGGTGGGCTCTGGGAATGGGCAGCCGTGTAACCGGTGTAACAAATGAAGGCGTGGTCCTTGAAGAGCAGACAGGCGCATGGCTCTATAACAGAGCTCTGGAACTGGGAACAGATATATTCGGTGCCAGTGGTCTCATGGAAGGCCTTGACTGGGAAACATCTTCTATGATGGACTGGCCGGATGTTATGATCGAAGGCATGAAATCCGGTGAAGTTACAAAGGAAAATGCTGACACAGCAGCAACACGTATTTTAAGATTTAAATTCAAAAAGGGATTATTCGAAAATCCTTACAATGATCCTGACGAAGCCATAGCGATCTGTGCAAGTGCTGAATGGGCAGAAGAAAAATGGGAGATCACATCAAACGAAGATCTGCGTGCAGCACGTAATCCTTATGAAGTAGAACTTGCATAAAGACTGCAGGAAGAATCAGCGGTTCTTCTTAAGAATGATGACGATCTGCTTCCTTTGGAGAAGGGCATCAAAGTTTATTTCGAATCAAATAACACTGACAGATTTAATGCATACAGCCAGTATATAGGCGAATATGCTGAGCTGGTAGACGATCCTGAAGAAGCAGACGTATTCGTAGGCGATTTCAGCTCTGTTGATGATGTTATGGAGCTTTTCGTGGACGATTCCATCGATTATGGTAAGAAGGCAGTTATAATCATGAACGGAACAAAGGCTACACAGTATGCCCTTGAAAGTGCTGATGCACTTATTTACATGAGCTACAGCCAGGCAGCAGACCATGGATCGACAGAGGCTGGTTTCATAACGGCTACAGAGCCATGGGTATATGCTGACATTCTCTTTGGCGAAAAAGAGCCGGGCGGCGTTCTTACAAAAGAACAGGAAAGAAACAGCGTTGAAGATGAGCAGCAGTGGAAAGATCTTGCAGGCGATCAGGGTGCATCACCGTATGTTCGTCTGATGATCCAGGCTACTATGGAAGATGATACAGAATATCATGCATCACCTAACAACTGGGGAGATCCTCTGCTTCAGGCATATTATGGAATGCATTACGGACAGCAGCCTGAATTTAAGTACAGCTGTCTGATACTTCCTATGTCTACAGAGATCGTAACAGAAACAGTTGAGTCTATGGGAAGCACATCAGAACAGACATCAGCCCAGACCATAAACAAAGCAACTGCAGGTGAACCGTTTACAGCTTATGTACTTCTCAGAAATAACGGAGCAGACGGCATAACCACAGTTGAAGCTTATGTGGACGGTGAGCTGGCAGCAGAAAAGATCTACACTGTAACAGAATGTTCCTGGAGAGTAGTTCAGATAGAGCTTACTATTGATGAGCCGGGTGAACATGAGATCATGGTAGGTGATCAGGTCGCAACATTAACAGTAGGTGAATAAGTTTTTCGGGATTGCGAAAGCGCGAAGCGAGGAGCAATCCGTGTCATTTGCATGATTAAAACGGTATGGGAGCTAAAGGCTCTCATACCGTTTTTGAACGAAATGGGTCCAGCAAGCCCTATCTTGCCTGAGATCATTGGGCGAAAGTGCAAGTGACGGATATTACAAAAATATGTGCAGAATTTTACATGGATATATTTCCTGACCTTTTATAAAATGATATTGCGTGAGGGCATGTATGCGCTATGCTGATCCGTCAGCAGACAGGAATAAAAACGCATTATTGCTGAACGGTTTCGAAAGAAGCAGATATGATACACTTCATATTTTTCAGACCACTTCAAAGGAGGAAGTAAGTTTTATGAAAAAGATTTTAGCTGTGCTGCTAGCGGTCAGCAGCATCTTAGCACTTTCACTGACTGCATGGGCTGAGCCTGCGGAAGTAACAGAACAGCCGGTGGCTGAGGCTCATAAGATGACTGAATTCGTTTTAGACGGAAAACTTGATGAGTGGAATACAGATTCACCGATAGTACTTGAAGATGCCCTTCAGGTTGTAAGAGATGTAGTTTACTGGAACGGACCGGATGACCTGAGCGCGATATTTTATGTGGGATGGGATGAGGAGTATTTTTATCTGGCAGCTGATGTAACAGAAGATTCGATCTTCGGTGCCATTGAGATGCTTCCTTTAGACGGAGAAGATAACTTTGAAGTATTTCTTTCAACGAACCCTGATGATGACCCCGCCCGTACAGAGTATGCTACTAATGATTTCATGTTTTATCTGATAATGGATGGTGAGTATTGGGATACAGCTGTAGACAGAAGCATGGTTCCGAAGGACAACCGTATGCGTTACATTTCCAAGGGAATGGATGGCGGAGAGAATGTGTTCGAGGGGTATGAATGTGCAGCTGAGCAGACAGCCATGGGATTCACATTTGAATGCCGTATTCCATGGGAATGCTTCAGCAACAACAAGATCGATGTTTACACGCCGGCAGTTGACGATACAGTAAACTTCGACGTTCTGGTGACAGATATTTCCTATCCTTGCCCGGGAACAGAGTTTATCCCGCAGATAGCATGGACAGGAACATTGAATATTAAGACTGACCCAAGCGAATGGGGTCGTATAACTTTCGTAGAATAAACGCCATTTATTTTTCTTGAAACAAGCCTGCATAGCTCTCTCCTTTGAAGAGCTGTGTGGGCTTTATCACTTGTAAGGGGAGAATTTTACGGTATGAAAAAATTAATTTTTATGGTCCCGGTCATGATCGGAATTATGAGCGGCATGATAGTATTAAGCAGTGGGATAGAAAATGCGTGGGCGGCTGTCATAGACGTGGGGCCGGAGGCGGTTTATCAGTCCATTGCCGAGGCTGTTAAAGAGGCTGATGATGGAGACGAAATAGTCGTTCACGGCGGAATTTACGATGAATCGGTGGAAACTTTCCCTATTATAATAGACAAGTCTGTTAATATCCATGCCTGTGAAGGAGAGGAAGCGGTGGTCAGCTGCCATGGGCTTACTGCTGCAGTTAAACTTGAGGCGGAGGGAACCGTGTGGTCACAGATAAATGTCAGCTTTATCCGTTCGGGCATCTGGCTGCTGGCAGATGACATAACTGTGACGCAATGTATTTTTGAACTTTCGGATACGAACTGGCGGGAGACCTCCTGCGGTCTGTGGTCCGGGGGAGCTTACAGGATGACATTAGCATCTAACAGCTTCATAAATTGCGGGGTCGCCATTGCAGGGCCGCCGGTCACAACGGAAACTACAGGAATACCTGTACTGACAGCTATGTTTGAAGTAGGAGAGGATCAGGCACTTTTTGATTCCCATAAAATAGAAAATAATTATGTTAATGGTAAAAAACTGGCATATGTCATCGGCCTTAAAGATTGTATCTATAGTGAGGAATGCGGACAGCTTATAGCAGTGGGCTGTGAAAATGTAATTTTTGAAGGGCTTGATCTGTCCTGCGCCAGCATCGGCATGGAGCTCGCTTACAGTGATAACATAACGATAAGGGACTGTCATGCGGATGACTGCGGTGTATTCGGCATATACTTGTGCAAGTCTTCTGACTGCAATGTCAATTCTATTTCGGCCGACAGAAGCGCCCATGGCATCGACATGAGGGATGTGGACAGAGTCATTGTTTCCGACTGCAGGACTAACGGCTGCGGACAGGGAATATTTTTCTCCTGGGGCAGGGACAGTATGGTAGAGAACTGTACGGTTAAAAATAACGGAACCGGTATTTTCTCCGCCAGCGGTGGTCATAACAGCATATTGAACTGCGTGGTAGAAGGCAATGAACTGGGATTTTACATAAAGGATGAGCCGGTGATCATCACAGACTGCAGGATCAGTGAAAATACTTCGGCAGGCATAAGAGTTACAGGCTGTCAGCCTCAGATCACAGGATGTGGATTTACGGATAATTTTGTGGCTGCGCTGATCTTATCAAGTAAGGATGGAAATATATCTGGGAATACATGGGCAGGCAGTGTGGAAAATTCCATATATATGAAGGATTCTGAAAATATAGCTATGGAAGATAACACTATGGATCAGTAAGACGCTGATAAGATAATGATATTGGTGAACTTGAATTAACGCTGAATCCGGAAGGAAGCATAAGCGAACTCAGCGAAACTTTAATATCGGCAGAAGAATTCAGCATGCTTGAACCGGATGCTGAGCTTGCTGCCATCAACGAAAAATGGCAGGCTGAGGTAAGCGACTATACGTCAGAAATACTGTGCACAATTGACTATCGTCTTAATGCCGACAGGCCGGACATCCGAAATCAGGAAACTAATCTGGAAATCTGATAGCCGATGTTCTTGTGGAACGTACCGGCGCCGATATGGCTCTGGTTCCCGGCTTCTTTATCCGTTCTTCCGTGGAGGCGGGTGATTTCACCCGTGGGGATGCACTGAACATTCTGGCCAATGGCGGTGACTGGCAGCTTTATCAGGCTTCAGGCAGATATATCTACAGATGATTTTCTTGACACAAATTATAGTTTTCGATGAAAATATACTTGAAAAAAGCTTTCGCTGACCTTACAATAAAATTAAAAATTTCGATGGATTGAAAAAATACTAAATTGACCGAAAATTATACAGGAGAATCATATGATAGTCGGAAGAAAAAAAGAAATAAAAAAGCTGCAGGAATCATATGACAGTGATTCAGCAGAACTTGCAGTTTTGTATGGAAGACGCAGAGTAGGAAAAACATATTTGATTGACAATGTGTTTGAAAACAAAATTTTTTTCAGACATGCCGGATTATCTCCTATTGAACGCAATACCATGAAGGATCAACTGCTTTATTTCCACAGATCACTCAAGTTAAGCGGCTGGGAAAAGGATGATGTGCCGACCTCATGGTTGGAAGCTTTTTATATGCTCGAAGACCTGATAGACAAGCAAAGTGACAAAAATACAAGAGTGGTATTGTTCTTTGATGAAATTCAGTGGATGGATACACCAAAAGCAAAGTTTATGATAGGCTTTGAGGCCTTTTGGAATGGTTGGGCGTGTCATAGAAGTAATGTAATGGTCATTGTTTGCGGCAGTTCAAGTTCCTGGATATTGGATAAACTGATCAACAATCATGGCGGTCTTTATGACAGAGTAACCTGCGAAATAAAATTACAGCCTTTCAGCTTGAAGGAATGTGAAGAATTCTTTGAAAGCAAGGGGGTGATCATGTCCAGATATGACATTGTGCAAGCCTATATGATGGTGGGTGGCGTGCCGTTTTATCTGCGGTATTTTGACAGAACATTAAGCCTGGCACAAAACATAGATTCTTTGTTCTTTGCGGAGAATGCAGTACTCAAGAATGAATTTGACAGACTCTTTATTTCTCTGTTTGTTAATCCGGATGAGATGATATGCATCATAAAAGCGCTTTTTATAAAAAACAGAGGGCTTACAAGAAGGGAACTTACGGAAGTGACCGGGATTGCGGATAGTGGAGATTTTTCCAACAAACTTAAGGCATTGATTTCTGGCGGTTTTATCATGAAGTATTCTTCGTTTGGAAATGGGAAAAGAGAGGATTTTTATAAATTAACAGACCCATTTTGCCTGTTTTATCTGAAATTCATAAAAAGAGGGAAGAAAATAAGCTGGGTCAATATAGAAGATTCAAAGCAGACTATGGTATGGAGAGGATATGCCTTTGAAAATGTATGCTGGAATCATATAGACCAGATCAAAGCGGCATTGGGGATCAGCGGGGTGGCTACAGAAGAATCATTGTGGTCCAAGCGAGCTGATGAAAATTCGGATGGTGCTCAAATTGATCTGATCATTGACCGAAGAGATCATATTGTGAATATGTGTGAGATTAAATTTTACAGCGATGAATTTGCCGTAGATAAAGCATATCATTTGATACTAGAAAGAAGAAAGAGACTTTTACGTGAAGTTATATCAAAAAAATCGGTGGTGCACAGTACGCTGATTACAACTTATGGCCTCAAGCATAACGAATATTATGGAGATTTTGTAAATGCGATAACAGTTGATGATTTGTTTGCCTGACTCGGTATAAATAATGCGGGATCAAATAAAAATGTGATTTGCAATTTTTTGTGTTTTAAAAATGCGGCTGATTTGGTAGAATGCTGAGGATGGGTGTGCAAGGCGATGCGTTTACGGCTTAAAAAGGCACACTAAAATATTTAAGGAGGAAATTTTATGAAAAAAGTTATCGGTTTTTTAGTAGCTTTATGTATGGCGGCAACTCTGTTTTCAGCTGTTGCTATGGCAGAACCTGCTGCAGGCGGTGAGTCCGGCGGCGAAGCTGTAGAGCAGGCAGGAGAATCCGGCGGCGAAACAGCACAGGCAGGCGAGTCAGGCGGCCCACAACTGCAATCAGCGCCAGGTCTGACTCTATCTCTATGGAATCCGGT
>R15__coassemble_1240_pt1 | contig 13565 bp, 10 predicted proteins | sample R15__metabat2_low_PE_011 | metagenome-assembled genome bin R15 | reverse complement strand
ATCAGCTGCGGCAGATAATGTGGCGGCTATTTCATCGGGATGATGGGCGTAATCGTCTATGACCGTTACTCCCCCTAAGCTGCCCTTTATCTGGAATCTCCTGTCCACACCCTCGAAACGGCCGACAGCCTTAAGGGCAGTATCCATATCTATGCCTAAACTGTAAGCTGCAGCTATGGCAGCAAGGGCGTTATACACATTATGCATGCCGGGGATCAAAAGCTGCACATGACCTATGTATTCATTATCATGTATTACATTAAAACCTGCCCCGGCCAGATCATTGAAGCTTATATCAGCCGCGGTAAAATCAAGGCCTTCCTTTAAGCCGAAGGTGATGATATCGCAGTTAAGATCTGCTGTAAAATAATCCAGTCTGTCTATCTCACCGTTTATGATCAGAGTGCCGTCTTCGGGAAGAAGGCCGGCAAATGTTCTGAAACTCGACCTGATATCGTCAAGATCCTTGAAAAAGTCCAGATGGTCGGCTTTAACATTCAATATGACTGCCGTAGTGGGGAAAAAGGAAAGGAAGCTGTTAGTATATTCACAGGCCTCCGTAAGAAAACAGTCGGAACGGCCTATGCGGGTATTACCGCCTATAATAGGAAGCATGCCTCCGACCAGGATCGTAGGGTCTGCATCCGCATCGAGAAGGATCTGGGAAATGAGTGAAGTAGTGGTAGTCTTACCGTGGGTCCCGGAGACACATACAGCGTTTTTATAATCCTTCATTAGCTGCCCTAAAAATTCCGCCCTGCTGACGCAGGATATACCGAGCTCCATGGCTCTTTTAAGTTCGGGATTGTCCTTAGCGATGGCAGCAGTATAAACTACCATGCCTATGTCCGCTGTTATATTATCTTTAGACTGGCCGATGTTTATAACGGCACCCTTCTGCCTTAAAGAAGCAGTGAGTTCGGATTCTTTACTGTCAGAGCCGGAAACTTTAACTCCTCTGCTGATCAGTATCATGGCCAATGAACTCATGCTGATGCCGCCGATGCCTATAAAGTGAACTGTTTTATTAAAATCTGGTCTTATCATTATGCTGTCCTGCAGTTGTATCGAAAAAAGGTAAATTTTTCAGATCCTGTAATGTGAATATATGTATTCCGGTTAGTTAGTGTATAACTTCAAAAGGGCAACGTCAAGCTGCCCTTTTGAAATAGTTAGATATTCAGTTTTAAAAATTTCGCATTCACAAAGGTGTTTTAACACCATGTCACGATAATCCTTGATCAATGTCCCCGGAAAATACGGCCTCATTATATTTTGCGAGTATAAGCTCCTGCAGATGTGAACGTGTCTCCTGATTGATCGGATGCGCTACATCCCTGAACTCTCCTTCTCCTGTTTTCCTGCTGGGCATGGCTATAAACAACCCCTTATCTCCGTTTATAACCTTAATATCGTGAACCACAAAAGAATCATCAATAGTGATCGAAGCGATGGCTTTGAGTTTTCCCTCCTGTTTAACAAGCCTAATAATAACATCAGTGATATTCATATAAACTCCTTCTGTGTCTAACTAAAGAAGTCCGTCTAAGCAGCATGACACCACAGTGATGCGATAAAGTATATCATAGGGGGGGTAATGAGACAATATTTTTTTAGACAAAAGTGAAAAAAGTGTGAAAATCCGGTGAACAGACTGATCTGCATACGAAGATGCAGAAGCTTATATGGGGCTTGTCATATCGGACAAAAATATTTATAATACCTTATTATGTACATTATAGTGGGACTGGGTAATCCGACAAAAAAATATGAGCATACAAGACACAATGCAGGCTTCGACTGCATTGATATTCTTGCTGCGAAATTAAATATCAAGGTCAACCGTGCCTGGTGCCGGGCCCTGGTGGGAAAGGGCACTATAGGAAGTGAAAAGATCGTGCTGGCTAAGCCCCAGACCTTTATGAACCTGAGCGGGCAATCTGTTAAGGCTCTTCTTAATTTCTATAAAACGGATCCGGCGCATCTTATCGTTATCTATGATGACACGGATATCGAGCCGGGCACGATAAGGATAAGAAGATCAGGATCTGCCGGCGGGCATAACGGAATGAAGGATATAATAGCCATGACAGGTACCGGGGAATTTACCCGTATACGCGTGGGCATAGGAAAGAGACCTGAATACATGGATATGGTGGATTATGTTCTGGGAAGAGCCGAAGGCGAAGATAAAAAGAAAATGACTCTGGCTCTGGCCGATGCAGCTGAAGCAGCTGTAACTATCATAGAAGAAGGTGCCGACAGGGCCATGAATAAATTTAACTGATCGTGGAATTTCTTAAAGAACTCAGGGATTATAAAAAAATAAATGAAGATATAAAAGCAGGCAGGCTCATCCAGTTAACAGGCTGCGTTCCTTCAGAGAGGGAACATCTGCTTAAAGGACTTTCTGAGGAATTTGCTTTTACGCTCATAGTAACAGACGACGAACAGAAAGCTTCGGAAATAGCAGGACTTTATCAGGCATTTGATAAGGCCTGCTGTCATTATCCTGCCCTGGATCCCATGTTTTTTAAGGCTGACATACAGGGAAGTTATCTTTCTGAACAGAGAGTCAATACAGTAAAAAGAATATATAATAATGAAAAGACAGCTATAGTGACCAGCTTAGATGCCTTATTCGAAGAAGCAGAAGCTCCTGATGATATAGAAAAAGACATGATCAGGATAAAAAAAGGAGATATCATAAAGGAAGATGAGATAGCGGATAAACTGGTCAGCATGGGATATGAACATGAGAGCACGGTCTCTGTCCGGGGAGAGTTTTCCGTCAGGGGGAATATAATAGACGTCTTTCCTTATGCAGCAGCTGCCCCTTTCAGGATAGATCTGTTCGGAGATGAGGTGGATACGGTCAAGATATTCGATCCTTCCAGCCAGAGGTCTGTAGAAGAAGCAGAAGCTGCCGAGATATTTCCCGTAAATGACCGAAAAAAACCGAAGGACGAAGAGGATGTGTACAGCCGCAGTTCAAGCTATGCAGACGGATTGCCGGCTTTCGGACTGTTAGATTATTTTAAGGATAAAAAGACATTATGTGTAATAGATGAACCTGTCAGGATGATAAGCCGGATAACAGCCGCTGATCCGATGCAGGAAGGGTCAGCTTCAGACCAGAAAAAAGAAAATGTAAAAGCTGCCTTAAGGAAGATAGCGGAAAATCCCTGTATACTTATGACTTCATTCGGCCAGAGCATAGATTTTTTAGAGCCCCATAAGGTATACAATATAAATGCAAGAAATATCCCATCCTATAACGGACGTTTTTTTGAGCTGCTGAAGGATCTTAAGAACTACAGAAAGGAAGGCTACAGGGTAACGCTCATGGCGGCTTCCGATGCCAGGGCAGAAAACCTTATAAAGAGCCTGGTAGAAAACGGGATAAGCATAGGTCCTGTGAAAGCCGATGAAGCTAAAAATATAAAGGCATCGGATATTCAGGTGAAGACAGGTTCCGTAAAGGCAGGGTTCGAATATCCGGATATAAGATTTTCACTCATATCTGAGGTGGATATATTCGGCGCAAGAAAGGCCAGAAGAAAAAAGAAAAAGTATAAAGGGGATCCCATAAAAGATTTCACGGACCTTAACTGCGGGGACTATGTGGTCCATGAACAGCACGGAATAGGCGTATATGAAGGTATAGAAAGAATAAAGGTCGACGGCATAGAAAAGGATTACATGAAGATAAGCTATGCTAAAGGGGCCGTACTCTACGTTCTGGCGACCCAGTTCGACAGGATACAGAAATATTCAGCTGCAGAAGGAGTGAAGCCTAAGATCAACCGCCTGGGCGGAAAAGAGTGGATAAATACCAAGGAAAAGGTAAAGGCCCAGGTAAAGGACATAGCCCAGGAACTGGTGAAGTTATATGCCCAAAGACAGGTCCAGAAGGGATTCGCATTTGGACCGGATACTGTATGGCAGAGGGAATTCGAGGAGGATTTTGAATTCGAAGAGACAGAGGATCAGCTAAATGCCATAGAGGCAGTGAAGGCTGATATGGAATCTGACAGGATCATGGACAGACTTATCTGCGGGGATGTGGGCTTCGGAAAAACAGAGATAGCCATCAGAGCCGCATTTAAGGCGGTGCAGGACGGTAAGCAGGTAGCATTTCTGACGCCTACCACTATATTGGCCCAGCAGCATTATAATACCATAACTAAAAGGATGAGCAATTATCCCGTAACAGTAAGGGAAATGTCCAGATTCGCCACGGGAAGATCCCAGAAGGAAACCCTTAAAGAGCTTGAAGGCGGCAGGGCAGATATAGTTGTGGGGACCCACAGGCTCTTGTCTAAGGACGTGGTCTTTAAGGACTTAGGACTCCTGATAGTTGACGAAGAACAGCGATTCGGCGTAACACATAAGGAAAAGATAAAACAGCTCAGAAAAAATGTGGATGTTCTTACTCTGTCTGCCACACCTATTCCCAGGACTCTTCATATGAGCCTTACGGGAATACGTGACATGAGCATCCTGACGGAGCCTCCGGTGGACAGGCTGCCTATACAGACCTATGTCATGGAATATTCTGAGGCAGCGGTAAGAGAAGCCATAATCAGGGAAAAAGAAAGGGGAGGCCAGGTCTACTACGTTTACAACAGGACTAATAATATAGATTTCATAGCCGATAAGATCCAGGCCATGCTGCCCCAGGTGAATGTAGCTTACGCCCATGGTCAGATGTCCAGCCGGGAACTTGAAGGCATCATGCAGGAATTTGTCGATGGAGAAATAGATGTTCTTGTTTCCACGACCATAATAGAAACAGGTCTTGATATTTCCAATGTTAATACGATAATCATACATGATGCGGATAATTTCGGTCTGTCCCAGCTCTACCAGCTCAGGGGCCGTGTAGGAAGATCTAACAGGACAGCCTATGCATTTTTGATGTACAAAAAAGATAAGCTGTTAAAAGAAGTGGCAGAAAAACGCCTTAAGGCCATAAGAGAATTCTCGGACCTGGGCAGCGGGATAAAGATAGCCATGAGAGACCTGGAGATAAGAGGCGCAGGAAATGTTTTAGGAGCCGAACAGTCAGGCCATATGGAAGCAGTGGGCTATGAACTGTACTGCAAGATGCTGAACCAGGCAGTGGCCCTGTTAAAGGGAGAGGAGATCGAAGAAGATTTTGAGACCACTGTGGATCTTAAGGTGGACGGCTTTATCCCGGCATCATATATTACTGATGAGTACGAAAAGCTGAATATGTACAAAAAGATATCCGCCATTACAGACAGGATAGATATGGATGACGTAAGGTGCGAGCTGAAGGACAGATTCGGAGAGATACCGAAGGCTACAGAGAATCTTTTGTCAGTGGCTTATATCAAAGCTAAAGCCCACGGAGTGTATGTGACAGAAATAAGCAACGCTAAAACAGGCTTAGGCGGCAATGTGGCAGGCGGTATAAAAGAAGGAGAGTACCTTTCGGGGGCTATTAAAAACGGCAGATCCTTTAAGATAAAATTATTTAAAAATGCTCCGGTGGATACTTATAAATTATTGGAATTTCTGAGAGACAGGGATAAGGAACTGAGATTTGTGGCAGAGCAGGAACCTTATTTTGTATTCAGTCCGGGAAAGATACCGGTCGATCTTAAGGAAATATCCGACACGCTCACAGGCTTTTTTGAAGCCTTTAGCAAAGTTTTGGAAAGAAGGGTAGACAGATGAGTCAGTCAGGAAAGATCGTTGTGGCTATGAGCGGAGGGGTCGATTCTTCCGTGGCAGCAGGGCTTCTTAAGAAAGAAGGCATGCAGGTGGAAGGCGTCATATTAAGAATGCATGACGCCGGCATGAGCCAGGAGGATATAATAAACGGAAAGCTTTCACAGAGCATAAGAGATGCCAGAGAAGTGGCCAGGAAGCTGAAAATAGGATTTTCCATTGAAGACTGCCGCAGGGAATTTAAAGAAGAGGTCATAAGTTACTTTGTGAATTCCTATAAAGAATGTCTGACGCCTAATCCCTGTGCTTTCTGCAACAGCCATGTTAAGATAAAAAAAATAATTGAGCTGGCAGATAAGATGGGCGCGGAAAAGATAGCAAGCGGACATTATGCTTCTGTGGAATATGACACTGACAGGAAAAGATATGTTATAAAAAAAGGAATCGATAAAAACAAGGATCAAAGTTACATGCTCTGTGACCTCAGTCAGGAGCAGCTTTCCAGGCTGGTCCTGCCCCTGGGAGGATATACGAAGCCCCAGATCAGGAAATTAGCCGAAGATTTCGCTTTCAGAAATGCTAATGCAGCAGAAAGCCAGGATATATGTTTTCTGCCGGAGGGCAATTACGGAGCTTTTATAGAGGAGTATCTAAAGAATGATGCTTCAGCCAAAGAAGCAGTTAAGCCGGGAAATTTCATTGACAGTGAGGGAAATATCCTGGGACAGCACAAGGGACTTATATATTATACCATAGGCCAGAGAAGGGGCCTGGGCTTATCTCTTTCGGAGCCTATGTATGTCTGCCGTAAAGATAAGGAAAGCAACAGCGTTGTCTTATGCAGGGACGAGGAACTTTACAGCCATGTAGTAAGGGCAGCTCAGATCAATCTTGTGGGAACAGATGATATCCCCGAAAGCGGACTTGAGATAAGTGCTAAGATAAGATATTCCCAGGACGAGACCCGGGGCATCGTAAGGATGAAGGGGGATATCATGGAAGTTGAATTTAAGGAAGCGGTAAGGGCAGCTGCTCCGGGACAGAAGCTGGTGCTGTACGACGGGGACGTCCTTTTAGCAGGAGGCACAATAATATAAGCAGTAATTTAAGTAGTAATATAAGCAGCAGCATAAGCAGGGCTGCAGGATACGAAAGCTTGACTCACAGGATCGCTGGAGGGGGAAAATGTATATAAATGTATCAGGTCCCTTAGGATACAGAGCTGCGGAAGAACTCTTTTTATCCCATAGAGACGATGTAAAAAAAAGATTTTCGGCCGAATTCATCGGGCAGTTTTTAAGCCTGAAAGACGAAGCATTAAAAAGTGAAGATGAATTTCTGCGCGATAAAGAGGCTTTAAAAGACCGGGAAATATTTATTGAAGCAGGTCAGGGAGGTATATGCGCGGCTCTGTGGCAGCTATGTGAATCTTATGAGGCTTTAAAAGCTCAGACGGAAGGTCCGGTTCCCACAGGCTGCAGGATAGACCTTGACAGGATCCCGGTAAAGCAGGAAGTGATAGAAATGCTGGAGCTGTTCGGCGAATCTCCTCATGAATGCGATTCAAGGGGAGCGTTTGTCTGGCTTTCAGAGGAGTGGAATGAGGGCTCCTATATAGGCAGGACGACGGAAGACAGAGCCAGAGTGATAGAAGGAAAGGAAATAAAACGTTTTTTAACTCCTCCCCTGAGACAGGAGAAGGATATCATGGACAGAAAGAAGGACAGATCATGAAGGAAGAATTACTCAGATTACTTGAAAATAACAGCAGGATAGATCTTAAGGATGCGGCGGTCATGCTCGGAACTGATGAAGTCACCCTGGCCAATGCCATGGCAGAAATGGAAAGCAACGGGACCATCTGCGGATATCATACCCTGATCAACTGGGATAATACAGATGCAGAGGCGGTGGATGCTTTAATAGAAGTTAAAGTTAATACTTCCAGAGATATGGGCTTTGATACTATCGCTGAAAGGATTTTTATGTTCGATGAGGTCAAGTCCTGCTACCTTATATCAGGTGGATATGATTTTCTTGTGATGCTTCAGGGCAAGACCATGAGACAGGTGGCGGATTTTGTATCCAGCAAGCTCAGCCCCATAGAGTATGTCAGCGGTACAGCCACCCACTTTATCATGAAGAGATATAAGGATGCGGGAACAGTAATGGCCCAGGAGAAAAAAGACAACAGAGAAAAAATGTCATTATAAGACAGATCAGAGGTGATTTTTTTGAGAAATCCGATTTCAAAGACTGCGATGGATATGCAGCCTTCAGGTATAAGAAAATTTTTCGACGTAGTAGCAGAAATGCCCGATGCCATCTCCCTGGGCGTAGGCGAGCCTGACTTTGATACCCCCTGGCACATAAGGGAGGCAGGCATTTATTCTCTGGAACAGGGAAGGACTTTTTATACATCTAATGCAGGTCTGCCGCAGCTTAAAGCTGAGGTGGCTGCATATTATCTGAGAAAGCACGGCCTGTCTTATGACAGCAAAACTGAGACTTTTATAACAGTAGGAGGCTCTGAGGCCATAGATATGGCTTTAAGAGCCATGGTGGATCCGGGGGATGAAGTCATCATCCCGGAACCCTGTTATGTTTCTTATGTCCCCTGTACTGCCATGGCAGGCGGCAAGGCGGTCACAGTAGCCCTTCAGGAAAAGAATGAGTTTAAGCTGACGGAAGAAGAACTGTTAAATGCAATAACAGATAAGACCAAGATACTTATACTGGCATTCCCCAACAATCCTACGGGCGCAGTCATGACCAGAGAGGATTTAGAGCCCATAGCCAGAATATGCGTGGAGAGGGATATTTTTGTTATATCTGATGAGATATACGGGGAGCTGACCTATTCAGGAAAACATGTGACCATAGCCGAGCTGGAGGGGATGCAGGAGAGGACGGTGATCATAAACGGATTCTCCAAAGCATACGCAATGACGGGCTGGAGACTGGGATTTGCGGCAGGTCCTGAGAAAATCATATCCCAGATGGTAAAGCTGCATCAGTACGCCATTATGTGTGCGCCTACAACTTCCCAGTATGCGGGGCTGGAGGCACTGAAAAACGGTGAAGCCGACATTGTTAAGATGAGAGAGTCTTATAATCAGAGACGCAGGCTGGTGGTCAGTGAATTAAATGACATGGGCCTTCATTGCTTTGAACCCTTCGGAGCTTTTTACGTATTTCCATCCATTAAGAGCACTGGCATGACTTCGGATGAATTCGCTAATAAGCTTTTAGGGGCAGAAAAGCTGGCTGTAGTGCCGGGAACTGCCTTCGGCAGCTGCGGAGAGGGCTTTATAAGAATATCGTATGCATATTCACTTGCGGAACTTAAGGAAGCTCTGGCCAGGATAAGACATTTTCTCGGGAGGTGACTATGAGATATATCAATGAATTCCATGAAGGCGACAATATAACAGGGATCTACCTGTGCAAGCAGAAAAATCTGGCCCAGACTAAAAATGGAAAGGATTATGAGAATGTAACTCTTTCAGACCGTACAGGCTCTTTAAGCTGCAAGATATGGGATGTTAATTCCATGGGCATAGATGATTTCGATGCCAATGATTACGTAGAGGTTCATGGCAGGATCTCTGTTTTTAACGGGGCCCTTCAGATGTCCATCGACAGGGCCAGAAGGGCTGCGGAAGGAAGCTATGATCCGGCGGATTATCTTCCGGTGTCACCTAAAAATATAGATTCCATGTACAACGAGCTGCTGGGATATATAAATACTCTTAAAACTCCTTATATGAGACTTTTGATGGAAAAGATCTTTATAGAAGATAAGGAGCTTGCACTGGCTTTCAGAAAACATTCGGCAGCTAAATCCATTCATCACGGCTTCATGGGAGGTCTGCTCCAGCATACGCTGTCGGTTACGAAGCTGTGTGATTTTTATTCCCGGGAATATCCGAAACTGGACAGGGATCTTCTTATATGTGCCGCCCTGTGCCATGATATAGGAAAGACCAGGGAACTTTCAGATTTTCCTATGAATGATTATACAGACGAAGGCCAGCTTCTGGGGCATATCGTCATGGGCTGCGAGATAGTGGGACAGAAGATAGCCCAGATAAACGGCTTTCCTAAAAAACGCGCTGTTGAGCTGAAGCACTGCATACTGGCCCATCACGGTGAGTTTGAATTCGGCTCTCCTAAGAAGCCTGCCCTTATGGAGGCTGTAGCACTTAATTTTGCTGATAATACAGATGCGAAACTGGAAGCTTTCGGGGAAATACTTGATAACAATGAAACTGTGTCGACTTCCGGGGGGAATGGCTGGATAGGATTTAATAAATTATTCGACAGCAACATAAGACCGACTAAATGACCATGAATGATAAAGTCTTAAAAACTTTGGAATACAATAAGATCATCGACCGCCTGACTGATCTGGCAGGAAGCAGCGGCGGCAGGAAGAAATGCCGTGAGCTTCTTCCGATGAACGATATTGAGAGTATAAGGACGGCTCAGCTTGAGACAACGGATGCTGTCAGGAGATTAAGGAAAAAGCCGGCTCCTTATTTCGGGCAGATAAAGGATATACTGCCTTCTGTGATGCGGCTGGAGATAGACGGAGTGCTGAGCTGCGAAGAGCTCCTTAACATATCGGCTGTACTTGATGCTGCCGAGTCTGTCAGGCGGTTTCTGAAAGCGGAAAATGATGAAGAACCCGAAGATACGCTTACGCCTTATTATATGGCTGTGGATCCCCTGACTCATGTGAATAATGAGATAAAGCGCTGCATAGTCAGTATAGATGAGATAGCCGACGATGCCACACCTAAGCTTAAGGCTATAAGGCGGCAGCAGAAGCTGATCCAGATGCAGGTACAGAAGACTCTGAGTAATCTTATAACTTCCGCATCCATGAAAACTTATCTGCAGGACAGTGTCGTGACCATGCGCAACGGACGCTACTGTATCCCGGTTAAGCAGGAACATAAAAACAATGTGCCCGGAATGATCCATGACCAGTCAGGGTCCGGTTCTACTGTCTTTGTAGAACCCATGAGTGTTGTAAAGTTAAATAATGACCTGAAAGAACAGCTGCTCCTGGAAGAAGAGGAGATAAGGGCTGTTCTGACCCATTTGTCTAATCAGGCCGGCAGCAATATCCCTTCGCTTAAAAGAGATGTACAGATCTTAGACCAGCTGGATTTTATCCTGGCTAAGGCCAGATATTCCGAGAAGATAAAGGGCAATGCTCCTTCTTTTAATGAGGAAGGATACATCGATCTGAGGCATGCCAGACATCCTCTTCTCGACCCTAAGACAGCGGTCCCCATAAACATGCAGCTGGGAAGGGATTACAGCATGCTCATCGTAACGGGACCTAATACCGGAGGTAAAACTGTTTCTTTAAAAACCGTAGGGCTTTTATGCCTCATGGGCCAGGCGGGTATGCATATTCCTGCCTATGACGGGTCTTCTTTATGTATTTTCAATGAGGTTTATGCGGATATCGGAGATGAGCAGTCTATTGAGCAGAGTCTGTCTACTTTTTCATCCCATATGAAAAATATAGTTTCTATTTTAGATAAGGCAGACGAGGGCTCGCTGGTCCTTTTAGATGAGCTGTGTTCGGGTACTGATCCTACAGAAGGGGCTGCGCTGGCTCAGTCTGTTTTGATGAGGCTGTATAATTACGGGGCTAAATGCATGGCTACGACCCACTATGCGGAGCTCAAGGTATTCGCTATGAGTACGGAGGGCGTACAGAATGCCTGCTGCGAGTTTGATATACAGACCTTAAGACCTACGTACAGACTCATGATAGGAATACCTGGAAAGAGCAATGCATTCGCTATTTCCGGCAAATTAGGCCTGGATGAGAGGATAATCGAGGATGCGAAGCTAAGGATAGATTCTGCTAATATCGCTTTCGAGGATCTGCTGGCGGATATTGAGACCAATAAAAAAACTGCCGAGCTTGAGAGGGCCCGGGCCGATGAGGCTCTGAGAGAGGCGCAGCAGCTTAAGGAAAGATATATTAAAGAACGGGATGAACTGGCCAGAAAAAAAGATGATATATTAAGGGCCGCTAAAAGCGAAGCTTATGACCTTCTGAAGCAGGCTAAGGATTATGCGGACATTACCATAAAGGATATAAGACGGGTATCTAAGGATGTTAATCTTTCGGCCCTGGAAAGGACCAGGACGGAGCTTGGGCGTCATGCTAAGGATGCTTTAGAGGAGCTTTCTGAACTTAAGGTAAAAAAGACAGGTTCACAGACTAAGAAAGTCTCTGTGCAGGATATATGCGAAGGGACGGCACTCAGGGTTTTATCCATGGGCATGGAAGGTGTGGCTGCCTCGAAGCCTAACAGCAAGGGTCGTGTTAATGTGGTCATAGGTGCCATGAATATGGAGGTGCCTTTAACTGATCTGGAACTGGCAGAGGAAAACTGCAGCATGGACAGGGCTGTCTGCAGGAAGGACGGAAAATCCGGCCATGGGATTAAAGCTTCTGCTGCTTCGGCGGCTTCTAAGGGAACTGACGGCGGGATCAAATTTTCTAAAGCTCTGGGTGTTTCCATGGAGATCAAACTGCTGGGGATGACTGTGGATGATGCCCTTATGGAGCTGGACAAATATCTGGACGATGCCTGCCTGGCCCATCTTGATAAGGTGCGTATTGTTCACGGAAAGGGCAGCGGGGTTTTAAGAAATGCGGTCAGGGCTAAGCTTCACCGGGATAAGAGGGTGAAGAAATACTACGAGGCTGAATATGGTGACGGGGACAGCGGCGTTACCTATGCTGAACTTAAATAAAACGGCCGGCCTAAGGCTTTTCCGGCCTTGAGGGCCGAAAGCCTTGCCTTGGAAAATCGCACTCGGAGGCTTAAGTATTATCAAACGGCTCGCTCTATTCATTTATGCCGAAGTATCATAATGTGAGCGGCTCTACGAATTATACTAAGGTATCGGAACAAAGGAATGTTTCAGATTATAGTATGATTAAGATGGGAAAGTGATATATGTTTAATATTGTTCTACTCGAGCCGGAGATCCCGGCTAATACAGGGAATATCGGAAGAACTTGTCTGGTCACCGGCAGCAGGCTGCATCTTATAGAGCCTATGGGCTTTATTTTAAATGATAAGAACCTTAAAAGGGCCGGGATGGATTACTGGCACGAGCTTGATGTTACGGTTTATGATAGTTTCAGGGATTTTGTCAGAAGGAATTATCATAATATTGATTTCGCACAGGCAATTCTTAAGGACAGCAATCTTGCGGGCCTGGATGCCGAAAAAGGCTCCGGTGAGGCAGAAAATGATAAAGCAAGGCTGTGGATGGCCACAACTAAGGGCCTTAAAACTCACGACCAGGCGCAGTTTCGGGATGGAGATTATATAATGTTCGGAAAGGAAAGTGCCGGAATTCCTGAAGATATACTTATGACTTCTAAAGATGAATGTATCAGGATCCCAATGGCTCCCGGACAGAGGAGCCTGAACTTGTCGAATTCTGTGGCTGTGGTGCTGTATGAAGCTTTAAGACAGAATGACTATCTCGAACTGGAATTAAAGGGACAGCTTCATAATAACAGTTGGAATTAAGCTCTTCGCGCTCGTTTTCTCTTGTCGCCAAAGACTTACAAAAGCGTCCTCGTGAGCTTCGCTCCCGGGCCGCTTTTGAAGTCCTTGGCTCGTCATACTGTTATTTTATGATATGACACGGGGCTGTCGGTGCTTCGCACCTTTACCAGCCCCTGAGAAAACTCGCACTCTCGAGCTGCTGCGCAGCTCTTCGCGCTCGTTTTCTCTTGTCGCCAAAGACTTACAAAAGCGTCCTCGTGAGCTTCGCTCCCGGGCCGCTTTTGAAGTCCTTGGCTCGTCATA
>R15__coassemble_1219_pt1 | contig 13760 bp, 6 predicted proteins | sample R15__metabat2_low_PE_011 | metagenome-assembled genome bin R15 | reverse complement strand
ATGCTGGATATGATCTGTGCGCTGGCGGTATCTGCAGTGGACCTTATTTTCCCATACCTTTCTAAAAAATGTATGGAGCAGTATCTGCCGGAAAATCTTTTCACCCCATTTTTTATCATCATGTGCATAATTATTGCGGCTTATATCGTAAGGGCAGGCCTTTATTATGTGATCACTTACTGGGGCCACCGGATGGGCGTGTACATGGAAGCAGATATGCGCAGGGAATTATATGGCCATATTGAAGGTCTGAGCTTCAGTTTCTTCGATAAAAACAGGACAGGCCAGCTTATGAGCAGGGTCACCACTGACCTTTTTGAAATAGCCGAGCTGGCTCATCACGGACCCGAAGATCTTCTGATCTCCTGCGTGACCATAGCCGGTGCTTTTGTGATCCTGCTGGATATTGAATGGCGGCTGGCACTGATAGTATTCGCGGTTGTGCCGTGTTTTATAGTTTTCACCATAGTGATGCGCGGGAAAATGGCCAGATCTAATGTTAAGGTCAAGGCGAAAATGGGTGAGATAAATTCTGAGATAGAATCAGGCTTTTCGGGGATAAGGACAGCGAAAGCATTTGCCAATGAAGACCGGGAGATCGAAAAGTTCGAGGCTACTAACCGACAGTACATTGATTCTAAAAAGGACTGGTATAAGGCCATGGCTATTTTCCACGGCGGGATGGAATTCGCTTTTCCTATCCTGTCGGTCCTGGTGATGATGGTGGGCGGATATTATATCATGGGAGGATCTCTGGATTATATCGGCCTGGTGACATTTACCCTGTATGTTTCAACCTTCATGACTCCGGTAAGAAAACTTGTTAATTTTGTGGAACAGTATATGGCGGGCATGGCAGGCTTTCGCCGTTTTCTGGAGATCATGAGGACTGATGCCGATATTAAGGATAAGGAAAATGCTCATGTCCTGACCCATGTTAAAGGCGATATAAGATTCGATCATGTTTTTTTCGGATACAAGAGTTTCAGGCATGTTAAAAATGTGGCTGATTATGAGGAAGTTTTTAAGAAAAATAAAGACAGCGGCGGCATAAGCTGCGGGCAGGGTCTGGGGGATAAACCGCCGAGTGTGCTCAATGACATTAACCTGCAGATCCCTGCAGGCAGCTGTTTCGCAGTGGTGGGGCCTTCAGGCGGCGGAAAGACTACACTCTGTCATCTGATCCCCAGATTTTACGATGTGACAGGGGGCTCGATCACTGTTGACGGATATGATATCAGGGATGTCAGCCAGCATTCTCTGAGAAAAGCTATCGGCATTGTCCAGCAGGATGTTTTTATGTTCGCGGGTACCATATATGATAATATTCTGTATGGAAATCCTGCTGCGTCAGAAGCGGATGTATATGAGGCGGCCAGGAGGGCTGAGATATATGATGAGATAATTAAGATGCCTGATGGGTTTAAAAGCTTTGTGGGAGAACGGGGCGTCATGCTTTCGGGAGGCCAGAAACAGAGGATCGGCATCGCCAGGGTTTTCCTTAAAAATCCGCCTATCATCATCCTCGATGAAGCAACATCTGCTTTAGACAGCGTTACGGAAATGCGCATACAGTCTGCATTTGACGAACTGGCTAAGGGAAGGACTTCGCTGATCATAGCCCACCGTTTGAGCACTGTAAGACATGCAGACACTATAGCTGTTATTGATGGTCACAGGGTGGTGGAAATGGGAAGCCATGATGAGCTTATGGCTATGGACGGCGAGTATAAGAAACTCTGTAATGCCCAGATCATCTGATGGATATATTCAGATCATTAAAAAAGGAGGTGGCAGTATATGTATAAGATGATCTCATGGAATATTGATTCCCTTAATGCGGCATTAACATCAACTTCCGCAAGAGCTTTGATGTCCATGGAATTTCTTCGCAGCATAGCGAAGGAAGATGCTGATATTATCGCGCTTCAGGAAACAAAGCTTCCTCCGGAGGGTCCTGCGCAGAAACATCTGCAGGTCCTGAATGAACTGTTCCCGGAATATGAGACAGCCTGGGTCAGCTCAGAGCCTCCGGCCAGAAAAGGTTATGCCGGGACTATGATATTATATAAAAATACTCTTAATGCTCAGGCGACAGCAGCGAGGATCGGGGCACCGGATGACATGGACCTGGAAGGTCGTATCCTCACACTGAAATGCCGGGACTTTTACTTTGTTAATGTATATACGCCTAATGCCGGTGACGGCCTGAAACGCCTGTCTGACCGCATGCAGTGGGATAAATGTTTCGCTGAATATCTGAGCCGGCTGGACCTGGATAAGCCTGTGATAGCCTGCGGGGATTTTAATGTTGCCCATAAAGAGATAGACCTGGCCCATCCGGAAACGAATCATAACAGTGCGGGCTTTACGGATGAGGAAAGGCAGGGCTTCACGGAACTTCTCGGCCGGGGCTTTACGGACAGTTTCCGCTATGTCCACAAAGATCTGCCGGCTGTCTATTCCTGGTGGTCTCAGCGCATCAAGAGCAGCAAGGTGAATAATGCGGGCTGGAGAATAGATTATTTCATCGTAAGTGACCGTATAAAAGATAAGATCGAAAGATCTGAAATGCTGGATTCAAAAGAGAGACAGGACCATACGGGCATATTGCTGCAGATAACGCTGTGAGTATGCTGTTATGGCCTTATATTGAAAGTGGTGCAGAGAGGCCTTATATTGAAACTGGTGCAGAGGGCTTGTTTTTTTGAATGGATTATGATAAAACCGCTTCGGCGTACAAAATTGTGTACAAAAAATAGAGGAGGTAACAATATGAAATTCAAAAAAAGTATTTTGGCGATGATCATGGCTGCTGCTATGGTTGTTACCAGCCTGACAGTCTGGGCAGCGCCTGCTGAAGCAGCAGGGGATGTTCTGGTCATCAGTGAAGATGCATATTATGATGCATTTACCATTGAAGAGGGCACAGCGGTAGTTCCTGCAGAGGGCTACTCACTCATCATGATCGCAGATGGCGAAGTAGTAAAGCCTGAAGCTGGGGATTACACAGATGTTTATTTCTCACTGCAGCCTGAAGATTATACCTTCGGAAGCTATGATGAAACAGACAACCCTCAGGGCTATGTAAGAAGGTATCTCTACAATACAAATGAAGAGGAACCTGTATTCGTAGAGGAAGCTTTCGGTGATGTAACAGTCGAAGAAGAAGGCGATTATCTTGTATTTGACGGACAGGGCAGCACTGTTGTAGTTAAAGATGACGGTCTTCAGGTTCTGTCAACAGAAGGCGGCAACGTAAAGTTCCAGAATATCAACATGGAGATCTACGGCGATGGCATCTGCGAGATCAGTGATATCTTCGGTGCTGGTATTGCTATCGTGGGTTCTGACAGCAATGTTGTAGTCGACAATGTTAATATCAAGACAGTCGGACCTATCATGTCAACCATGAACTCAGGATCAGGCAATGTTCTTCTTATGAACTCAACACTCAACGGCTACGGCGCATCCCATGATGCAACAGGTCTTCACTCAGGCATTGAATCTTATGCAACTGTTCAGGGATCACTGACAGAAGTTCCATGGGTTTTAGGTCTTAAGGGAACACTGCGTACCATCAATGTAATCGGTGACACCAATGTTGTATATTATAATGTTAAAGGTTCCGGCAACGGCTGGGGCGTTTACTCAACAGACGGCGGCCAGTCATTCATCATGATCAATACAGATGCATATTATGATGACTCTGAAGGTGCTGAATATGAAAGCCTTTACGGAACTTATGTTTTAGGACTTCCTACATATCTTCTCGGTTTTAACTCAGATCTTTCAGCAGGCGAAGGCAATACCTATGGTATCGTTGCCCGCCATGGCTTCACACTGGGCGAGAGCTCACAGGAAAATCTTGCAAGACTTGATGCCCTTATCTCTGTAGAAACTCCTGAAGCAGAAGAAGCAGCAGAAGGTGAATCAGCAGAAGAAGCAGCAGAAGGTGAATCAGCGGAAGAAGCAGCTCCTGCAGAAGAAGAAGCTAACCTGATAACACTTCCGAGCGGTGAGGTTATCGGCGCAGAAGAAGCTGATATCAATGTTGCTCAGGGCGCATGGGCACTTTTCCAGGAAAATGTAGGCTATGAAAATGTTGAAGCAAGAAGAAGTACTTTAAAGGCACGTTATGGCGTTATGTCCCACGGTGCTAAAAATGATACATTCAATATTACCGGAACAGACATCATAGCAGAAAATGCCGCATTCCTCATGAAGCAGGCATATATGACCATTAATATGGATGAAACAGTTACTATCGATGCTCCTATCATTATCCATGAGCAGATCAGTGACGATGCAGGTATGTCCAGCTTCGCATATGACGGAGACTGGTCAGAAGCTACATATCCTTTCCTTTTTGAAGTAGCTGACAACGGTGAAGCTCCGGCTTCAGGTGTTACTGCTAATATGGACGGAATGACTCTTGAAGGTGATTTCTACAACACAGATACAGACGGCGCATTTTTAGCACTTAACTTTGATGCAACAGAGACCACAGGCGTTATCTCATCTGCACAGTTCATCCACAACAACAAGTCATTCTATGTTGTTTACAACCCTGATTTCGATCCGGCAGCTGAAGAAAGCGAAGAAAACATGAGATTCTTCTGCGTTGATGAGAATGGCGCAGCTTATCAGACAACCATTAACTTCTCATTCTTCGGCGGATGCTCATACCAGCCTGCATATGTAGATGATAACGGTATCGTTGAATTCTTCTATGATGAAGCAGGAACACAGTATGATCCAAGCGAGATCGTAGGCTATGCTATATTCTACTCAGATTCAGAATACTGCTCAGACGGTGTTATCACACCTATGGCTAAGGCTAACAACCCTGTATATGTAACACTTACAGAAGGCTCTGTATGGAATGTAACAGGCGAAAGCTACATCGACAAGCTCGTTGTTGAATCCGGCAGCACAGTTAACGGTGTTGTAACAGTAGACGGTGAAGTGGTTGAGATCACTGATGGTACAGAATTAGAAGGCAATATCGTTGTAACACCGGCAGCAGGTGAAAGTGCTGAAGGTGAAAGCGCAGAAGGTGAAAGTGCTGAAGGTGAAAGCGCTGAAGCAGCTGCAGAAAGCAAATGGGATGCTTATATTGCATACCTCTATGAAGTTCTGGAGATCGACCCTTCATTTGACCTTTATGAACAGATCAAAGGCGAGCTTGCAGAAGCTAAAGAGGAAGATTATACCGGAATGACAGACGGAACATTATTCGGAGCAATGCTGAACAGCTACGGCGTTGTATCATTTGAAGAATTTGAGATCGGTCAGCCCCTTCCTGATGTAACATCAGCAGTAGGTTTAGGTTGAATTAAGACTGCCTGGTTGTCATAATAACCAGGATACTGAAAAGCGGCAGGAGGATTTCCTGCCGCTTTTTTAGGTTATGCTGTATTAGAAGTAAAAATTATTTGTCTGTACGGATGCAAAGTGTTAATATGATAATGTATGCAGTGAAGAAACAGATCACTATGCCGGTGCATGACAGGGGTCATGGGCATCGGGAGGCACAGGCTGTCAGATAAGATCGATCCGGCTGCGGCAATCATATGGGCTTTTACATTTAATCATAAGGAATATACGATGATCGGGCATATACACAGAAAAAGAAAAGTGGAAAAAAATGATATCAGAAAGTCCCGGACAAGGGGAATATTGCTGATATGCGCAGTGATGCTGGGCCTTATGATGCTGATGACGGCATGCTCACAAAAACAGAGTTCTTCGGATGAGCAGATCAGATCTATTGAGGAACTGGCTGAAAAGGCTGATACGGTGGCACAGCCTTCGGATTTTAATTTAGACAGTGAGCTTGAGAAAATATGCCCTGATGCTGAGCTTGAATTTATAGATAATTATCAGATGGGCACGATAGCACTGGAGAACGGTCAGATCGATGCCTATATTATTGGAAAATTAGAGATAAGCCTGCTGCTTAAGGCCGATGATGATGATTCTCTGGTGGAACTGGACGAAGATTTCGCTGTATTTGAATGTGCTTTAGGCTTATGCAGCAGTACTCCTGTCAGAAATTATGAGAGCCGGGTCAACGAGATAATTACAGGATTTATAGAAGACGGGACCATCGAGGAAATGAAGGAGCGCTGGATCATAAATGGCTGTGATGAGCTTCCCACGCTTTCAGTACCTGTGGATCCGGAATATACATTGAAAGTTGTAACATATGGCGCTACTAAACCTTATTCATATTACGAGGGGAGTGAACTCGTAGGTTTTGACGTGGAACTGGCATATCGTGTGGCTTATGCGCTTAACTGTGACATTGAACTGTACACAGCAGAATATCCGTCCATGTACTTAGGAACCAGCACAGGAAAATACGATATGATCTCTGCTAATCTTTATGTTACAGGAGAAAGAACAGAGAATATGACTTTCTCTGTGCCCTATGATACGGCACGGATAGGTGTATTGGTCAGAAACGAAGAAAAGCAGAACAGTTCAGCTTTCACTTTCGATGATATAAAGAATTCTTTTTATAAGAGCCTTGTTGAGAACGACCGCTGGCAGATGATCCTGTCAGGATTTGGAGTTACGCTTATCCTTACTGTATTTGGTTTTCTATTGGCCAATATCATAGGCATATTATATTGTGCGGCTATGCTGTCACGCAGCAGGGTACTGCATGGGATAGCCGGAGTTTATTCGAGGATAATGCAGGGGATGCCTATAGTTGTAGTCCTGCTGATCCTTTTCTATGTGGTATTCGGAAATACTGATGTTTCAGGCATCATAGTCTCCATTATAGGATTCGGCCTGAACGGAGGGGTCAGTGCGGGCCAGCTCTTTTACAATGGAGTTACCGGGGTAGATAAGGGCCAGAAAGAAGCAGCCTACGCCCTGGGATTCAGTAAATTCCAGACTTTCTGCGGCATTACATTTCCACAGGCAGCAAGACGGTCTGTTACAGTATATTTCAGTAATCTTATAGCCTTGATGAAAGGAACATCCATAGTCGGCTATGTAGCCGTGGTCGATCTTACCAGAGCCGGGAATCTTATCCAGAACAGCACTTATGAGGCCTTTTTCCCTCTTATCGTTGTGGCGGTCATTTATTTTATCTTAGCCACTGCCCTTATATGTCTGGCTAATTCCATTAATAAAAAATTAGCACCGAAAAGAGTAGGCCCGGGGACAGATGCAGCTGCTAAAAAACGAGGCTGGAGCAGATGGGGGTCAGACAAAAAATCTGTACCGGTCAAAACAACAGAAAAAAATTAAGAGGAAGAAAAATGATCAAGGTAAGTCATCTGAGAAAAGAATATCCATTGGTAACGCCTCTTACGGATGTAAATACTGAGATAAAAAAAGGTGAAGTGATATCTGTTATCGGGCCTTCCGGAACGGGAAAGTCAACGCTGCTGAGATGCCTTAATATGCTTGAGACACCTACATCGGGACAGATCTGGGTGGATGGTGAAGAGATAACTGAAAAAGGCTGTGACCTTAACATGATCCGCAGGAAAATGGGAATGGTATTTCAGTCATTTAATCTGTTCGAACACATGAATGTGATGGATAACATCTGCTATGCTCCCGTAAAGCTGTTAGGGATATCCCGTAAAGATGCGCAGGCGCGGGCGGCACAGCTTCTTGAGCTTGTTTCGCTTTCTGATAAAAGTTTAAGCTATCCGGATGAACTGTCGGGAGGACAGAAGCAGAGGATAGCCATCGCCAGGGCATTGGCCATGGATCCTGAGATATTACTATTTGACGAACCTACATCTGCCCTGGATCCTGCTATGGTAGGCGAAGTGCTTTCGGTAATAAAAAAACTGGCTAATCAGGGCATGACCATGATAATAGTTACACATGAGATGAGATTTGCCAGGAGTGTATCCAGCAGGATCTTCTATATGGATCAGGGAATTATCTATGAAGATGGGACTCCGGAGCAGATATTTGAGCATCCGAAAGGCGAAAGGACGCGTCGTTTTATAAACAGTATGCGTGTATTTGAGAAAAAGCTTGATGCGTCTGCGGACCTTAACGGATTTTTCAGTGCTATCGAAGCTTTCGGACGGAAACATATGATGAGCCAGCGATCCATATACGCAATGCAGGTTATCTTTGAAGAACTGTGTATCGGTACTTTATTGAAGAGATTTAAAGAAGTGCATTTTCTTGTGGAATACGGAGAAGCAGAAGAGAAAACGACTGTATATCTTACATATGGCGATGAAGCGGTGAATGGATGGGACTGGGTGGATGAGCTGTCCGGAAAGCTTCTGAGAAATGTAATAAAAGATCATTCATATGAATTCGACGGGCAGACCAATCATCTTACATTTGACCTGAAAATGTGATCGGTGTCCGGAACTGATACTGTTATACAAAAATGGGATCAACTATAGATCTCAATTATTAATAAGGGGGGTATACAAAATGAAAAGGATTTTAACATTTATCATTGCTGCGGCGATGATCCTGTCATTGGGAACGGGTATTTCCATGGCGGGGGAAACTGCCGCAGAAGATCCTTACGAGGCATTAAGTCTTGAAGGGGCTCAGTGGACACTGGATGAAAGCAATGGAGCATGGATCTTAAATAATGTTTCCTATTGCCTGAATCCTGTGGAAGGAAAGGAACTGATGAATATTTATGTGCCTGAAGCTTATATGGATGCCGACGGCATGCTCACGGAAAAGGTGGTTAATGGTTATAATGCGGCCACTGCACCGGTTATTTATGTGGTAGACATGGGCGGATATGACGAAGCCAGAGCTGCAGCGGTGGGTAAGGTTTCTTCCTATCTTAAAAATGGATATGTGGTTGCCACTCCGTCCAGCAGGGGCAAGACCAGCACTGATGACGATGGTAATTTCGTGGGACGCGGAGCGGCAGCTCCTGCAGATCTTAAGGCCGGCATCAGATTCTTAAAATATAATGATGAATTTCTGGCCGGAAAATCCGATATGATAGTGATCACAGGAACATCAGCCGTAGGAGCTATGGCCAGCCTGAGCGCTGCCAGCGGAAATAATGCTTTCTTTTATCCGTATCTGGAGGAGATCGGTGCAATAATGACTGAAAGTGATGATGTTTACGCTGCCCAGTGCTATTGTCCGGCGACGAATCAGGAAAATACAGATATGCTTTATGAGTGGCTCTACAGCGGTCAGTATACAGACGGGGAAAATGAATTCACGGAATTTCAGAGTGCTCTGTCAGATGACCTGGCAGCAGCATATATCGAATATGTGAACGCATACGGATTTTCAGATGCTGACGGTAATGCACTGACATTAAGCGGCCTTCGGGAAGGCAGCTATTATGATGCAGTACTCGAGCTGTTAGGCGATTCCATAGCTTATTATATTAACAGCTCTTACAGTAAATCCTCAGGCGGTATGAGTGCTTATACTTACCTGGATGAGGAAGCTGTACAGGCTTTTGTGGACGAGCTGAATTCCGACGGGGAATGGGTCCAGCTTGAATATTCTTATGCTAAAGCCAGCACAGGCCCCAGCACTATAGTAACTTACGCAGAGAAAGCATCATGCAGTATAACAGATCTCGACAGCTTCACGGCGCATTGCCTTAACAGGAATGATACATGTCCGAGCTCGGATACATTCGATATGTCTTCTCCGGCTAATCAGATCTATGGCAGCAAAACAGAAGATAAAGTTCACTACAGCCTGCCTGTGGCTGAAATGATCGCTGATGAAAAATATCAGGACCTGGAAGGCTATGATGCTGCTGTGGCTGAATCTTACAGTGATGCAGCTGCTCATCAGGAGGCAGTTTATGCCCTGAATCCTCTTAATTTTATGGAAGACAGTGATGTGGCGCAGTATATCCGCTTAAGAGCCGGTACTGCCGATGACAGAGTCGCTCCTCTTGTATGTGCCAATGTCGGCTGGGCTTTCATGGCTAAAACGGATGCATCTGTCAATTTAGCTCTCGCCTGGGGACAGCCTCACGGAGAGGCGGAAGTTTCTGATTCGGATCTTATCGACTGGATCGAAAGGATCTGTAAGTTCGAAGCTGTTAAGAGCGATGACGAGATTGCTTCTCTTCTGGATCTGGATAATATGGAATACAGCTGGTCTGCTTCAGGAGACTGCTATGTGCTGAATACTATCTGCGACGTAGCTAATCCGGAACTGGAACAGTATCAGACCATTTCTGTAGCCATACCTTCATATTATGTTAAGGAAATCGCGGCAGACGGAAGTCTTGTTTTCGATTACGATTATGAGTTTACCAATGCCCATGGTACCGTTTACACAGCGGCTACTGCGCCTGTTATAATCAATACCGGTGCTGCCGGTTATTCGGCAGATACGGCTAAAAAAGCCGGTGCAGCTTATGCCCAGTACGGCTATATCAATGTAGCCTGCGGCAACCGAGGCAAGAGTCTTTCAGCAGAAGACGCAGAAGGTAATACTTATTACTGCGGTGATGCTCCTTACTGCCTGGTGGACCAGAAGGCCTGCGTGCGCTGGATAAAATATAATATTTATCTTGGAAACATCTGCGGCAGCGCAGACAGGATCGTATCTACAGGCGGTTCGGGAGGCGGAGCTCACAGTCTCATGCTGGCTGCTACAGGAAATCATTCTGATTTTTATCCGTATCTGGAAGAATCTGGCGCAGTCATGAGTTATACGGACGAGGACGGAAACGTTGTTGAAATATCTGACGCCATCTGGGGCTGCTGTCCTTACAGTGCCATAACTAATCTGCAGGAAGCAGATATTGCCTATGAATTCGAAGGAGGTCTGGCCCGGAATGATTCGATAATAAGCAGATATTCTGAGTTCAGACAGATCCTCTCTAACGGTGAAGCCCTTGAATATATGGAATATATCAACGGCAGAGCTCTTACATATGATATAGACGGCGATGGTGAAAGAGAAGAACTGACTATAGAATATGATGAAGAAACAGATTCCTGGTCAGGAACATATATTGAGCTTATGGAGCAGATCGCTGAAGAGCAGCTGGAGTGGTATGTTAATAATATTCCGGAAGATGAATATGAATGGGCTTATTCATACGAAGGTGAGAGCAACGGTGAAGCATATCTCAGGGGCGATTACGAAAGCAGCGGATCTTCTTCAGGAGAGTCAGGCGGCGGTGAAGCAGCTGATGAAGGACCTGCCGATGCAGGAAAGGGCGATTCTGAAGGCGGTGAAAGCAGTGACGAAGCGACCGACGAAGTTCCTGAGGCTAACGCAGGATATGCGTCTGAGGCTGATGATTCTGTGAAGACCGGAAACGGTGAAGATCTCACATCCTGGGTAAGCTATGAGATCGATGCTGAAGGATATATTACAGTTGACTTTGATATCGCTGACTTTATGGTATACCGCGGCCGCAGCAAGACTAATCCGGCATTTGACGATCTCGATCTCGGCCAGGCGGAAAATCAGGAATTCGGTGACCACAGCGCGGACTACAAGCATTGGGATGTATTTGTACTGAATGTATTCGATAAGTTCTATGACCAGTTAGATGCGGCTTATGACGGAAGTGATGCTTCAGCATCTGATTTTGCGGAACTTTATGAGCTGTACAAGACAGACATCGAAAGCATGCTTCAGGGAGATAAGTTTGGAAACAATATAGTTTACCTTTACAATCCGCTTAATTATATACTTGATGAGGAAACAGAAATGCCGGCATGGATGCATATATGTCATGGTTCTGCCGACACCGATTCAAGTGTGCTTATTTCCATGAATGACGGAATAGCATTTGATATGCGCGGCGTTGTCGGACACTTCGGCTGGAGCTGGGATGATCCGCATGTTGCAGGCGATCCTGTGGGCACGACTATGGAAGATTTCATAGATTCCATGGTGGAAGCAGGATATTAAAATAAAAAATGGTTTGCAGGCGAAGAACAAAAAATGTTTTTCGCTTGCAAGACGTAATACATAATGGTAAACTAACCCTGAGTTTGTGTTCGGCGAACTTCTTTTTTGTTATTAAGTAAATGAGTGTAAAATTAGTACATCTTCGTTATTCTTGCATGCATTCATAATAGTTTAGGAGAAATATTGTATTATGGGAGAAAAAACGCCATATATAAAAAGTGACAGAAAGGCAAATGACACGATAGAGATAGACTTAAAAGATGTCTTTTTTGCTTTGTGGAGAAACCTGATAGTTATAGCCGGAGTCGCGGCTATAGCAGCGCTTGTTGTATTCGGTTACAGTTCATTCTTTATTGAGCCTGCTTATGAGACTCAGGCAAGTATCATGGTGGTAAATAAGCAGGAAGAGACTGCCCTGTCGAGCAGCGACCTGACTATCGCTACTACACTGTCATCGGATTATACAGAAATAGTGAAAAGCGACTCTGTTCTCGACAAAGTTTCTTCTATCCTTAACCTGGGTCTGACGGCAGAAGAATTGTCTAAATCCGTCAGTGTCGAAAATGCCAGCGGAACAAGAATAATCACCATCACGGTAACTAATAATGATCCCTTTAAAGCTAAGCTCATAGCTGATAGTCTGGCTGAATGTTCTGCCCAGAAGATAAGCGAAGTGATGGATGTGGGTAATATCGCGCGTATAGTAGATACGGCTAAGGTTCCGGACACAAAGGCTTCTCCCAGCCCGGTTAAAAATGCAGTCATAGCATTTATCGTAGTACTTATCATATTATGGTTTATATATGCAGTGATCTTTATTTCAGATGATAAGATAAAAAGTTCCGGAGATCTCGAAAGCAGGTTCGCCGTGCCTGTACTGGCTGTCATACCGCTCAACACAAGCTCGAATAACGCAGTCAGAAGAGAACCGGATTCTGCAGCCGGAGGCGAGAGAATGGCAAGGCATCAAGGATCAGGCCGTGTCGGTGATGTCAAGAGGTCAGAAAGCCCTGCTAAGGTTAAAAGGGAGGACCTGCCGGCTGGCAGACCGGAAGAAAATAAGAACAGCGAGCAGATAAAAGATCAGACGGAGCCTCAGGCTAAAAGACCGACAGAAAATTCCGGTAAGATCATCCAGAGAAAAACAGACAGCCAGATCTGATGCATGAACATAAGGAGAAAGAGCCAGATGCATAATATAAGATTAAATTATATAGAAAAACTTGATTATCGGACAGATGAGGCTTATAAGAGACTGAGAAGCAATATACAGCTTTCCGGAGAAAATGTTAAAGTCATGATGGTGACCAGTTGTGTTCCTAATGACGGTAAATCTACGATATCTTTACAGTTGGCCATTTCATTTGCACAGTTGAACAAGAAAGTGCTTATTATAGATGCTGATATGAGACATTCTGTTAATATTACCCGGCTGCGCATCACGGGAGGCGGAGCAGGGCTGTCTAATTATCTGGCAGGAAAATGCACCATCGATGATGTTATTGCCGAAACAAATTTCAGATACATGGATATGGTCCTGCCGGGACCTGTTCCTCCGAATCCTGCAGAGCTGCTTTCAAGCAGCAGGTTTGAAAGCCTGATCAGTTTCGCCAGGGAAAATTATGATTACGTAATAGTTGATACACCTCCTATGGCTAATGTTGTTGATGCTCAGATAGCATCAAAGGTCACTGACGGGATGATCCTGGTTGTGGCGGCTAACGCAGTAAGTGCCAGACTTGTAGGACAGATCATGTCTGACATAGAGACTACAGGCGCGACATTACTGGGATTTGTCCTTAATAAAGTAGATATGAGCGGTAATTCTTACTACGGGAAATACTACGGGAAATACTACGGGAAATACTACGGGAAATACTACG
>R15__coassemble_1202_pt1 | contig 13977 bp, 12 predicted proteins | sample R15__metabat2_low_PE_011 | metagenome-assembled genome bin R15 | reverse complement strand
AAAAGAATGATAAAAGTACTATTCATCTGCCACGGCAACATCTGCAGATCACCGATGGCGGAATTTATTTTAAAAGATATGGTAAAAAAGCTTAACAGGTCATGGCAGTTTGATATTGCTTCAGCAGCCACAAGCCGGGAGGAGATAGGTAATCCTGTTTATCCTCCTGCACAGCGGCTACTGGCCCGACACGGCATTTTTCCGTCGGGAAAGAGAGCAAGACAGATTGTTCAGAAGGATTATATGTATTATAATTACCTTATCTGCATGGATGATGCTAATGTAAGAAACTGTCTCTCGTTTTTCGGCGGAGACTATAATAAAAAAATTCACAAGCTGCTGGAATTCACCGGAGAAAACAAAGATGTGTCGGATCCATGGTATACAGGAGACTTTGAAAAAGCCTGGGAAGATATTTATGAGGGTTGTGATAAATTTCTTAAATATCTTCTATCAAGTTCAAAATTGTAAATTTTACTGGGCAGCTGCTGGCATTAACCGGCAATGTCGGAAAAAAAATTAAGGGCAGCTGCCGGCTGATATGAGCATGAACGGAGGTTACGATGAATAAAAAAAAGAAGAAGGCAGTAAGGATAGTTACAGCCGGGATAGCCTTTTTGCTGGTCATATCCATGGTCCTGGGAATATGTTTTTCATGTACTAATACAGCGGATGCCGCTGAGTCAATGTGGGCCGAGGATTATGTGGTGCATGTAGATGGCAGGGAAGTATTGACTTCCATAGAGGTTGAGCAGGAAACAGATCCGCAGGATGAAGTTCAGGCTGAGCTTTCCTCTGAAGAGGAGACCGCTGAAGGAAGGATAGTAGTTTCAGAGGAAGAGTACGCCAGAGTAAGAGATAACGGGGACGGAAGCTTTGATCTGTTATTGGGTGGATACAGGTCAGCATTTGACAATCAGCTGTATTTTTCCCTGAGAGACCTGGCTGCTGTTCTTTCCGGGACGGAGAAGCAGTTCGATTTCTATCTTGATTACAATGAGGGCTGTTACCGGGTGATCTCCGGTGAGGCGTACAGCGCTGCGGGAGGGGCAGAGGATCCTGAACCCGAAACTGATACCAGCGATGAATTTTACGCTCTGCTTAAGGAACACGGCTGCTGGGTAGATATATACGGTAACTGGTTTGATAAATATGATGAACCGCTGGACATAGAAAAATATGCAGATGAAGGTGACATTATCTATTATGAAACAGAGGCTGCGCGTCCGGAAAATGTAGTTTTGGAAAGCGCGAGAAATTATTTCCTCATTGATGGCCGTTATGTCCAGTATTTTACCTACCAGCTTTCTGATTTCGAAGATCTGTATATGAGCGTTTTAGATATAGGCATGGCTCTTGATATTATGATCGAGGAAGAAGAAAACGGAGAACTTCATATCTATACTGACAGAGGCTTTTCAGTGGACATGGAAGAACTGTCGGATAACGGATATTTCAGTCAGTTAGATGGTGTGATGCTGTGTGATGCCACAACTAACGAGGTCCTTTATGCATATAATGAATCTAATATAACATCCATAGCCAGCACTTCTAAACTGATGACCTATGTTATAGTGCAGAGGTATCTGGAACTGGGCAGGATAAGCCTGGACGATATGGTATACATTTCGGCAGACGTAGAGGCCAGGGCTTTCGATGGCAATGGCGTGCTGGAACTTTATGAGGGCATGGAAGTAAGGCTTGATGATCTGTTAGCAGCCATGCTGGTCAGATCAAGCAATGAAGCAGCCCAGGCATTGGCAGAGTATGTAGGAGGCAGCGAAGAAAGATTTGTGGAGATGATGAATGAGATGGCCGCTATCCTGGGTCTGGACAGTGCAGTTTTTTACAATTCCCATGGTCTTCAGGTCCTTACAGACGGAATAGTGAGCACAAGAGTTCAGAACAGCATGACAGCAGAAGATATGTATACCCTGGCCAGGTTTATAATGCATAGATATCCGGGAATAACCGATTATACCAGGCTCATGGAAGTCTATCTTGATTCCCTGGGCTATTCTGTAGTTACAACAAACAGCCTGCTGTATAACATGGACGGGGTTGTAGGCCTTAAGACAGGAACTACTGATGAAGCTGGCAAATGCCTGGTGGCAGCAGATCTTGTTCAGCGAAATGATGGAGAACATGTGATCATATCAGTAGTATTCGGCACGCTTTACGATCAGGACAGGATCCAGTCATCCCAGCTGCTTCTAAGCTACGCAGAACAGCTGGCCCGGGAAGAGGACGCAGCTGAGGCAGCTGAAGAGGGATGAGAAAGTGTAAATGGATGCGTGCATACAGTGAAAGCGTAGTCTGCATGTATCAGAAGGGGAATAAAAAGGCACTGGATGAGCTGGCGGAATGTATAAGTTAAAAAGCATCGGAAAAACTTTTTATGGTTTGACTTCTTTAAAACACTGTGGTATAAAGACTTTGATTTGAAAACATTTTTTGGAGGTTAATTATGGAAAATAACAAATCAGGCAAAGGATTTGCCATTGCGTCATTAGTTCTGGGTATTGTAGCTATAGTTTTACCGCTGATATTCTATGCAATATTGTATGCTGACATTATCGCTGTTGTATGTGGTATCCTGGCTATAGTATTTGCCATCGTCGCAGGCGTTAAGGGATTTAAGTCAGGCATGAGGATCGCAGGTTTAGTTCTGGGTATCGTAGGTTTTATCTTAGCAGCTGTTATGACTCTTGCATGCGCATGCGTTGCTGTTACAGTAACTGAAGTTGTTGACGAAGCAGGAGTTGATGTTGATGCACTTGTAGAGGAACTGAACGAGCTGTCAGCAGAATTCGATGCAGCAGCTGAAGAGGAAGTAGTTGAAGAAGCAGCTGAAGAAGTTGCAGAAGATGCAGAAGAAGCAGTTGAAGAAGCTGTAGAAGATGTAGAAGAAGTTGTTGAAGAAGCTGCAGAAGAAGTTGCTGACTGATGATAATATCTGATTTTAGCTTTTCTTTTTTAGGAAAGACGATCAATTCATACGGATTAATGGTAATGATAGGAGTACTTTTTGGAGTACTCCTCATTATTTTGCTGAGCAGAAAATATGCAGTAGATAGCTTCAATGCCGTTGCATTTTTCGCTTTGAGCGGAGTGGGAGCAGCCATCGGGGCTAAGATATTATATATTATAGTTACCTTTTCGCAGATCATGGAGGATGCGAAGCTGCTTTCCTCTTACCAGCTTATCGTGAAGTACCTGACTAATGGTTTTGTGTTTTACGGTGGGCTTATCGGAGCCTGGATAGGGCTTTTGATCTGCTGCAGGCTGTTTAAGGAAAATACCGATGGCATGATCGCAGCGGTGATGCCGGGCTTTATCGTATTCGCAGGGATGGGAAGGATCGGATGCAGTCTGGTAGGCTGCTGTCATGGGATAGAGACGGAATCTTCCTGGTTTTACTTTATGTATACTAATTCTCAATTGGCACCGAATAATCTGCCTTTGATCCCGGTGCAGGCTATGGAGGCTTTACTGGATTTCATTATCGCCGCTGTGCTGGTATGTGTTATCAACAGGAGCAGGTTCAGGGATTACGGGATGTACTTTTATCTGACGGTATATTCTGTTTTCCGCTTTATCATTGAGTTCTTCAGGGGGGATGAGCTAAGAGGTTCATTAGGCGCATTTTCATCGTCCCAGTGGATAAGTATTGCATTGCTGATCTTCACATTGATCCTGCTGATAGTGAAGATCAGAAGAGAAAAAGGAAAAGGCCATGAGTCTCTTTTACGATAAGGACGGGAAAAACCGTCTCAGGACAAAAAGATTTGATTATCTGAATGATTTTGTAAAAAATGATTCAGGTACTTATGTCTATAATGGATCGCTCTACAGACTTCAGGGTGATAAGAAGGACAGGAGCAGGGTTAATATTATATTGATACTGACCTGCCTTTTGAGCCTGGCATTTTTTATTGTGAGCGGCTGTATCGATGCGGGGGCCTTGTGGTCTGCCTGGTATGTTGTGCTGCTGTTCGGCCTGGAGGCCATCAGCATATTTGTTATGATCTGGAAGAGCATTTCTTTTCTGTTCGAAAAGGAACCCTTAAAAGAGTATATTTATAAAAAGACAGTGCCATGGTTCAGACCCTGCGCCTTTACACTTGCTTTGGTGTCGCTGCTGTCTGTTATCATGACACTTATCTACCTTGCAGTCCATGGATCCGGGGACAGGCTTACGGAGTGCATTGTCTACATGCTGCTGAAGCTGTTCGAAGGAGCTGTGGGAGCCGGCTTTTTCATTTTGTTTAAAAAATACATCTGGAAGGACGAGGCAGCTTGAGCGAACAGCCGGGCACTATCTGAAGGCAGGCCGGGGCAGATAATGATGCGAGTGGTCATGCGAACAGCCTGGAATTTTCTGAAGGCAGGCCGGGGATAGATAATGATGCGAGTGGTCATGCTGACAGCCTGACATTTTCGGCTGCGGCTGATGATATATAGAATATTAGAAAGTACAGAGAAGATTATCATGAGTAAAATAAAAGATATTAGTCTTGCTGAAAGCGGACACAGAAAGATAGAATGGGTAAGAAGAAACTGCCCTCTTTTAAGAGCTTTAAAGGAAGAATATGAGATTAGTCAGCCTCTTAAAGGAATTCGTCTGGCACTTTCGGTGCATTTAGAGGCGAAGACTGCTTTCCTCTGTGAGGTCTTCAAAGCTGCGGGGGCAGATGTTTATGCAACAGGCTCGAATCCTTTGTCTACGCAGGATGATGTGGCAGCAGCGCTGGTTGAAGAGGGCATCAATGTATTTGCCTGGTATGACTGCACCGACAAGGAGTATTTTGATAATATCCGTGAGGTCTTATCCCATGACTGCCAGATCATAATAGATGACGGAGGTGACCTCGTTCACATGCTGCACACGCAGATGCAGGATAAGATCCCATTCGTTATCGGAGGCTGCGAGGAGACCACAACAGGTATAATCAGACTTAAGAATATGGCCGCGCTGAAAACGCTCAAGTTTCCGATGGTCATGGTAAATGATGCCGACTGCAAGCATTTATTTGACAATCGTTACGGTACCGGTCAGTCTGTCATGGATGGGATCAACAGGACGACAAACCTTATCGTTGCCGGCAAAACAGTGGTGGTGGCGGGATACGGTTTCTGCGGAAAAGGTGTTTCCATGAGGGCTAAAGGCATGGGAGCCAGGGTCATAGTAACAGAAGTGAATCCTGTAAGGGCCATTGAGGCTGTTATGGACGGCTTCGATGTTATGCCGATGAAAGATGCGGCCCCTTTAGGGGATCTGTTCATCACAGTTACAGGCTGCAGTGCTGTCATAGGACCTGAAATCATCAGCAGCATGAAGGACGGCGCCATCATGTGCAATGCCGGACATTTCGATATAGAGGTGGATGTTGCCTGGATAAAAGCTCATGCGCAGGAGAGCTCCCTGATGAGAAATAACATCATGGGATACAAGCTTTCAAATGGCCGCTGGGTCTATGTTCTGGCTGAGGGCAGGCTGGTGAATCTGGCAGCAGGCGACGGACACCCGGCAGAGATAATGGATATGAGTTTCGCTATACAGTTTCTGTCTGCTAAATATCTTGTTGAGCATAAAGATGAAATTAAGCAGAAGCTTATAAAGGTTCCTGAAGAGATCGATATTCAGGTGGCGCAGAGAAAGCTCGCCTGCATGGGCCGCAGCATCGATGTGCTGACGCAGGAGCAGCGGGCCTATTTAGGAATGTGAACAAGGCATGAAGCACCGTGGCGGTTCGCAAGCTCTGAAAATGTGTCCGCAGCTTCGCTGCACACATTTTTCAGTTCTTGCTCACCTGCTGCTTCATAAAAAAGAATGATGATCAGGAGCAAATAAAAAAGCAGCAGACAGATACATCGTATCAATCTGCTGCTTCTTAATTTTAAGTCGGGGTAACAGGATTTGAACCTGCGACCTCACGGCCCCCAGCCGTGCGCTCTAGCCAAACTGAGCCATACCCCGCTGCATCGGTCTGCCTTAGTAGATTCAACTACAGCAGAAAACCCACGCCTGCTTAATCTACCACATAATTATATTTACTGCAAGCTGGATTCTTTGTTTTTTGCGGTAATTTGTGAACCATCTTGCTTTTTTGCGGTAATTCTTAAATTTATGAAAGCTAACTTTATGCTCATGTAAAAGCTCACTGCTGCAGCATGCCGTTGATATATACATTCTTTAGATTCAGATTCTGGTCCAGGACCAGAAGATCTGCACACAGACCGGGCGATATGGAACCGATCTTGCCTTGCAGGCCCAGCTGTCGGGCCGGGTTCGCTGTGGCGGCAGCTATTGCATCTTCTATAGGGATATGGAAGGCCACAGCATTTTTCAGCATTGTAAATAAATCAGCGGCGGAGCCGGCTAAAGTTCCGTTTTTGAGAACTGCACGATGATCCTTTAGTATAATATCCTGACTGCCCAGATGGTAGCTGCCGTCCGCAAGACCTGTGCATGAAAGAGAATCTGATATAAGGATGATCCGTCCGGGAAACAGCTTAAAGGCAGCACGGACAACAGAAGGGTGAACATGTATTCCGTCGCAAATGATCTCGGCATATATATTTTCCCGTTCTGCGGCTGCGGGTATGATGCCGGGACTGCGGTGATGAATACCATTCATACCATTAAATATATGAGTGACCTGGCTTGCACCAGAGGCAAATGCATGGGCAGCATTTTCATAGCTGCATTCGCTGTGGGCAAGAGATACTGTACACAATCTGCAGGCTTCTTTTATGAATTCCACAGCTCCATCCAGCTCGGGCGCTATATCCACGATCTTTATGAGGCCCTCACAGGAATCATAAAGTTTCATAAATTCGCAGAGATCCGGGGACTTAAGATAGTCGGAGTCCTGTGCGCCTCTTTTTCCGTAAGAGAGGAAAGGACCTTCCATATTTATGCCGACCAGTCTGGCTTCGTTAAAGCTGTGCCCGGGCAGTTCCTGAATCTTTTTAAAATGCAAGGCATTATCGTAAGAACGCTTCAGCATTTCATACGGAGCAGTTACAGAAGCAGCTGCAAATGCAGTTACACCATTTTTACTTTGATATTCTGCCATTCTTTTCAGGCCGGCCAGGGCATATTCCGCTATGCCGGCGGCTTCAGGGAAAGGCCTTGCTGAATTCGCTGCAGAGTCAAGGCTGGCAGCTTCAGGGAAAGGCGGACTTTCGATCTCACGAAAATCCGTGCCGGTATCTTCCCGGGAATTCACGACGAAAGATTCTGTGAAATCAAAGCCTGAATTCCCATGACAGTGAATATCAATGAGCCCCGGAATTATCAGGTCAGTACTTTTAACCGGCCCGTCCGTTAGATCACTTATTATTCCGTTCTCAAAAGAGACGCGTCCTTTATGAAATTTATTATCGCTTCTGAAAATGTTTCCTTCTAATGTCATATCATAAACCGTGGCGCAAGATGCGCGAGTGCGAAGTGGTCCGTAACATACCATGAACTGCAGCGCAGGATGCGCAGGCGACTGGATCTTTGCTTGTTTTCATGAAAGAGCATATATTAAAAGTGATTCCAAAACAAGGGCCGAAAATTGTATAAAAATCGTCCTTGACTTTCGAACAGGCATAAAAGCCGGTATAGGATTACTGAATATTATGCAGCAAAACATTCATAAAATTGCATAAATATTGAATAAAAAAGTCAACAAAAGTGATATTTATGCATAAAATGCATAAAATGCCAAATTTTTATTAATTTACCTATTAACAAAAAGCTTTTGCTGCTATATAATTGCGGGGTTGAAAAATATCAGCGGAATTTTTGCTGTGAAAGAAATATCAGCGGGAGATCGGGGCCTGGTAAAAGAAAAGAGGACGGATATGGTTAAGGTTTTTGTCGATGGAAGTGCCGGAACTACAGGATTGAGGATAAGGGAGCGGCTCGCAAGTCGTGATGATATAGAAACTGTTGTACTTGAAGGTGAGCTGAGAAAAGATAATGATGCCAGGGCAGCGGCTATGGCTCAGTCGGATATAACTTTTCTCTGTCTTCCGGATGCGGCAGCAAAGGAAGCGGTGCTTATGGCTGAGGGAATGGATACTGTGATAATAGATACATCCACGGCCCACAGAGTCAGTCCTGACTGGACTTATGGTTTTCCGGAACTGACAGGTTTTCGCGATAAGATAAAAACAGCCAGGCGCATAGCTAATCCGGGATGTCATGCCAGTGGATTTATTGCCTAGGCAGCCCCTTTAAAGGAAGCCGGGATCATAAAGCATGATATGAGGCTCAGCTGCTTCTCCTTCACGGGATATTCAGGCGGCGGGAAGAATATGATCGCAGATTATGAAAATGAAGAAAGAGATGTTCTTCTTGATGCACCGAGAATGTACGGACTGGGTCAGCAGCATAAGCATTTGCCTGAAATGGCTAAATATTGCGGCCTTTATTACGATCCTATATTCTGCCCTGTTGTAGCGGATTTTTATTCAGGAATGGAAGTAGTGATCCCGCTGTTTAAGAATGATATAAAAGGTAATATAGAAGATATAAAAGATACTTACAGAAATTACTACAGGGAAGGCCTTGTAAGCTTTTCAGAAACAGCTGATGAAAACGGATTTTTATCGGCAGGGGTCCTGGCGGGGAAGGACAGCATGGAACTGGCTGTATTCGGAAACAACGAAAGGATACTGCTGGTCTCCAGGTTCGATAATCTGGGTAAGGGAGCTTCCGGAGCCGCAATACAGAATATGAACATAGTATTGGGTCTGGACGAAAAAACCGGACTTACTATATAAAAAATGCACATCGCTTGCGTGCCACGAGATATGGCATATAAAAAATGCAGGCCGCTGGTGTGCCCTGAGCTACGGTTTATGAATTGAACAATGTTTATATGCAGATAATGGAGGAAGATATGAAGATAACAGAAGGCGGAATTTGTGCAGCGAAAGGTTTCAGTGCTGGAGGGATCCACTGCGGCATAAGAAAACTTAAAACAAAAAAAGACCTGTCTCTTATATACAGTGAGAAGAAGGCAGCGGCAGCAGCTGTTTATACAACTAACCTGGTAAAAGGGGCGCCTATTACAGTGACGCAAGCTCATTTAGCTGACGGGACTGCCCAGGCTGTCATCTGCAACAGCGGCAATGCTAATACCTGCAATTTTGACGGGATCGAGATCGCGGAAAAGATGAGCGAGATCACTGCGAAAGCTCTGGGTATCAGAGCGGAGGATATCATAGTGGCATCCACAGGAGTTATAGGGCAGCGGCTTAATATCGAACCAATTGCAAATGGAATGGAAGAGCTGGTCAGTTCTCTCAGCACTGATGGCAGCTTAGACGCTGCAGAGGGCATAATGACCACAGATACAAAAAATAAAGAGATAGCAGTGGAATTTGAACTGGGAGGAAAGGTCTGCCATATAGGAGGGATAGCTAAAGGAAGCGGAATGATCCATCCGAATATGGCAACTATGCTGGTATTTATAACCACAGACGCAGCCATTTCCTCTGAAATGCTTGAAAAAGCCCTTAAAAGTGATGTACAGGAAAGCTTTAACATGATAAGCGTGGATGGAGATACATCCACGAATGATATGGTGGCAGTCATGGCCAATGCCATGGCAGGCAACCCTGAGATATGCGAAGAAAATGAAGATTTCCGTATATTCATGCAGGCACTGAATACAGTTACGGTCTATCTCTGCCGGCAGATAGCGGGGGACGGGGAAGGCGCTACGAAACTTTTAGAATGTAAAGTTACGGGAGCTAAGGATACTGCCTGCGCGAAAACAGTGGCGAAAAGCGTGATATGTTCAAGCCTTCTGAAGGCAGCTATGTTCGGAGCCGATGCTAACTGGGGACGTGTCCTTTGCGCCATAGGCTACAGCGGCGCAGATGTGGATGTGAATAAAGTAGATGTGGCATTTGAAAGCAAGGGCGGCATCTTAAAGGTATGCAAGGACGGAGCAGGAATAGAATTTTCCGAAGAAAAAGCGAAGGAAGTACTTTCTGAGCAGGAGATAAATATTCTGATCGAGCTTAACAGCGGGGAGGCATCAGCAGTGGCGTGGGGCTGCGACCTTACATATGATTATGTAAAGATAAACGGCGACTACCGTACATGATCACAGCATGACGCTGCAATACAAAATCGGAAAAAGAGGAAAATAAAATGCAGAATCAATATTCTAATGCTCTGAGGGCAGAGGTGCTGACCCAGGCACTTCCTTACATAGAGCGGTATACAGGTAAGACTGTAGTGGTAAAGTACGGCGGCAATGCCATGATAAATGAAGAACTCAAGCAGCAGGTCATGGAAGACATAACTCTCTTGTGCCTGATAGGGGTAAGGGTAGTATTAGTCCATGGCGGCGGCCCGGAAATATCAGACATGATGAACAAACTGGGGAAAAAGGCTGAATTTGTAGACGGGCTCAGGGTAACGGATAAAGAGACCATGGACATAGTGCAGATGGTCCTGGCCGGCAAGGTAAACAAATCCCTGGTCAATCTGCTTAACATGAAAGGCGGCCGGGCCATAGGACTTTCGGGAATGGACGGCAGGCTCATAGAAGCTAAGGTAAAGAATGAAAAGCTGGGATTTGTAGGACAGATAACCAATGTTCACGCAGAACCGATAGAAGATATTTTAGATAAGGGCTATATCCCGGTGATATCCACGATAGGCTGTGATAAAAACGGTAATGTCTACAATATAAACGGAGATACGGCGGCAGCTTATATAGCAGGAGCATTGCATGCAGAACGTCTTATAATGATGACTGACATAGCCGGGGTCATGAAAGATAAGGATGATCCGGATTCGCTTATTCCTGAAATAACAGTAAGTGAAGCTAAGAAGCTTAAAGAGGACGGGATCATTTCCGGAGGCATGATACCTAAGGTGGAATGCTGTATAGATGCGATAGAAAAGGGAGTTAAAAATGTGGTAATAATGGACGGACGGATCCCCCATTCCATATTGATGGAACTCTTAACAGACGAAGGCGCGGGCAGCTGGATCAAGAGCGAATAAAAGACTGATCAAGAGCGAATAAAAGACTGATCAGGAGCGGATAAAGACTGATCAAGAGCGAATAAAAGACTGATCAGGAGCGGATAAAGACTGATAAGAAGCGGATAAACAGAACGCTCAGGAGGGATTTTGTATGACTATAAAAGAATTAGATAAAAAGTATGTGGCAGGGACTTATAAAAGATTCGATGTGGAGATAGTGTCAGGAAAAGGCTCTGTGGTCACAGACAGCTGCGGGAAAGAGTATGTGGACATGGGGAGCGGTATAGGTGTGACCGCCTTCGGCATAGCGGACGATATCTGGAAGGATGCAGTGAAGAGCCAGATAGACAAACTGCAGCATATGTCTAATCTCTATTATACACAGCCCTGCGCTGAACTGGCTCAGCTTTTATGTGAGAAGACAGGCATGAAGAAGGTATTTTTCGCTAATTCAGGTGCCGAGGCTAATGAATGCGCCATTAAAGTGGCCAGAAAATATTCTGCAGAAAAAAAGGGAGCGGACTGCTTTACCATTGTCACCATGAAAAACAGTTTTCATGGAAGAACATTGACCACTTTAGCAGCTACTGGCCAGGACCATTTTCATGAACTGTTTAATCCCCTGACGCCGGGCTTCACATATGTGACAGCAGGAGATATAGAAGAACTCAGATCAGTTTTAGCCGGCGCTAAAGCAGCAGGAGTCATGCTGGAATGCGTTCAAGGCGAGGGAGGCGTGGTTGCATTGGCAGAGGATTACATAAAAGAAGTCCGTGCCATAACAGAAGAACTGGATATACCCCTTATCATAGATGAAGTTCAGACAGGCAACGGAAGAACAGGCAAACTCTACGCTTATATGAATTTCGGCATTGTGCCGGATATAGTGACTACCGCTAAGGGTTTAGGCGGAGGCCTTCCTTTAGGAGCTGCGCTGATATGTGAAAAAATGCAGGATGTTTTAGGATACGGAGATCATGGATCCACATTCGGCGGCAATCCTGTATGCTGCGCCGGAGCCATATCCGTCATAGAAAGACTGGACGATGCATTTTTAGCAGAAGTTGAGAAAAAGAGCAGATATATATTTGCAGAATTATCAAAAGCAGCAGGCGTGGAAAGCGTAAGCGGTCTGGGCCTTATGATAGGAATTAAAACAGTTAAGCCGGCTGCTGAGGTGCTGGGCAAATGCATCGAAAATGGTGTGCTCTGTCTCACTGCTAAGGATAAAGTAAGGCTGCTGCCGGCTCTGAACATTCCTATGGATGTTCTTGAAAAAGCAGTAAAGGTTATAATAGATGCGTGTGCATGAGGTGAGATCCTATGTTTGATAAAAGTATAAAAAAGGTCCTGGTCATAGGAAGCGGTCCTATAGTTATAGGCCAGGCAGCAGAATTCGATTATGCAGGGACCCAGGCCTGCAAGATCTTAAAACAGCAGGGCGTGCAGACAGTTCTGGTCAACTCTAATCCTGCAACTATCATGACAGACAATGCCATGGCGGATGAGATATACCTTGAACCCCTGACCAGGAGGACTCTTGAGCGTATTATCTTAAAGGAAAAACCGGATTCCATACTGGCAGGCCTCGGGGGACAGACCGGCCTTACCATGGCTATGGAGCTGGGCAAATGCGGTTTTCTTGAAGAAAACAATGTGAGGCTGCTGGGCACTGATGTTTTAAGCATAAATAAAGCTGAAGACCGCCAGCTCTTTAAAGACAGCATGGAGAGCATAAATGTTCCGACTATCGCGTCAGATACGGCGGAAACATTGGAAAAAGCCCTGGAAACGGCAGATAAGATAGGATATCCGGTCATCATAAGACCTGCCTTTACCTTAGGCGGTGAAGGCGGAGGCGTGGCATATTCAAGGGAAGAGATGATCTTAGCTGCCAGGAAAGGCCTGGAGGCATCGCCTATCAGCCAGATACTGGTGGAAAGGTATATTTACGGCTGGGAAGAAATAGAATTCGAGGCGGTAAGGGATGCGGATGGTCAGTCTATAATTGTATGCAGCATGGAAAATATAGATCCTGTGGGCATCCACACAGGAGATTCCATAGTAGTGGCTCCGGCTCTTACATTAAACGATAAAGATCTTAATATGCTCAGGGAAGCATCATTGAGGATCGTTGACGCCCTTAAGATAGAGGGAGGCTGCAACTGTCAGTTCGCATATAACAAAGAGACTTCAGAATATTATGTTATAGAAGTTAATCCCAGGGTGTCCAGGTCATCTGCCTTAGCCAGCAAGGCCACAGGCTATCCTATAGCTAAGGTCACGACCCTTATAGCCTTAGGATACAGGCTTAATGAGATAACATTTGACAAGGATGCACCGGGAACGGCAGCTACAGAACCGGATGTAGATTACGTAGTCCTTAAATTCCCCCGCTGGCCCTTCGATAAATTCACTAATACCAGCAGGAAGCTGGGCACACAGATGAAGGCCACAGGGGAAGTGATGGCTATAGGAGGCTCTGTAGAAGAGGCTCTTATGAAGGCTGTAAGGGGAGCAGAGATAAAACAGGAAACACTGAACCGGGATCCTCAGGAGACCACTGCACTCAGCGAAAGATTAAAACGTGTGGATGATGTGAGGATCTTTACAGTTTTCGAGGCACTGAAAAAGGGGATCAGCGTGCAGGAGATCTGTGAGATAACCAGGATCCATCCGTTTTTCATTAAAAAGATCAAAAATCTCTCTGATTATGAAAAATCGATAGAAGGAAAGCTGACGAAGGAAAAATATATCGAGGGTAAAAAACTCGGATATACAGACAAGGCCCTCAGACAGCTGTCAGGAAACGAACTTCCCATGACACTGAAGGCAGAGTATAAGGCAGTTGATACCTGTAAGGGCGCCTTCGGAAAGTCCGCATACTATTATTCTTACTATGATGAATCCATGGTCTGCGGGGCAACAGATGATACTTCCACCAGGCAGGAGCAGGTCTGTGTCTGCGG
>R15__coassemble_1178_pt1 | contig 14217 bp, 28 predicted proteins | sample R15__metabat2_low_PE_011 | metagenome-assembled genome bin R15 | reverse complement strand
CTATAGAAGGGCAACGATGTATAGCGTGCAAAAATCTGCACGCTATAGAGGGTCGAAGTCCTATAGCGTGCAAAATCAGTCGAATCTGCACGCTATAGGGAGACAATGGCCTATAGCGTGCAGAATCGGGAAATTTGATTCCAAATAACATGCTGTTGTGCATCATTGAAAAATTGTCCATAAACAGTAACTATAGGTCTTTATAAAAATTAAAATAGTACAGATCTTCACAGAAGCAAAAAATAATGCTTGCATTTATTTTTGACATGTTGTATTATAGTCGAGCTGCGGTGTGGTGCGATGAAATATGAAGTTGCTGCAGAGAAGCAGGTAATTCATATGGAGCAGGCCGGAAGATCCGGCGCACACCGGTACACCATGGTCCGTTAATTGAGACGGAAACAACGTGTGGGAGCATTAACAAGAGCTTATCGGTCGTAAAAGGTTGACGGACTTTTTATGACCCCGACGACGGAGCAGGACTGTTTTCTGCAGATCAGGCAGGAAGAGGGCTTACGAGCGGGAAGGACAGGCGGATCATAAGAAAGAGTTGGCACTTAGTATGCCAATTTTCTTATGAGAAGGGTGCGACACACACGGACGCGTGTACAGACCAAAAAATCAAAATTTCAAGGAGGCAAAAATGGCTAATCAGGTTATGCGCATCACTTTAAAAGCTTATGATCACAAGCTTATCGACCAGAGCGCACAGAAAATCATCGACACTGTTAAGAAGAACGGTTCTGAAGTATCAGGTCCTGTCCCACTTCCTACTAAAAAGGAAGTTGTTACTATTTTAAGGGCAGTTCATAAGTACAAAGATTCCCGTGAACAGTTCGAACAGAGGACTCACAAGAGACTCATCGACGTTATCTCACCTAACCACAAGACTCTGCTTGCACTTCAGGATCTTGATGTTCCGGCAGGTGTATACGTTGACTTAAAAATGAAGGAGCAGTAAGCGACTGTTCTAGAATGAACAGGGACGACGGAGCTTAACAGCTTACGATCAATGTTCCGCTGTAAGAAACAGGAGGTTATTTTAATGAAAAAAGCGATTTTAGCACAGAAGATCGGAATGACTCAGATATTTGACGAGAATGGTTTATTAATTCCGGTTACAGTTCTTCTGGCAGGCCCATGTGTTGTAACACAGGTTAAGACAGAGGAAAAGGACGGCTACGCAGCTGTCCAGGTTGGTTTCATGGACAAGAGAGAATCTCTGGTCAACGGACCTGACAGAGGCAAGTTCGACAAGGCAGAGATCCCTTACAAGAGATTTGTAAGAGAATTTAAGCTTGAGAACGCAGCAGATTATCAGGTTAAAGATGAGATCAAAGCAGAAATTTTTGCCGCAGGCGATAAGATCGACGTAAGCGGAATTTCCAAAGGTAAAGGCTATCAGGGCGCCATCAAGAGATTTGGCCAGCACAGAGGACCTATGGCTCACGGTTCAAAATACCATCGTCATGCAGGATCCAACGGTTCAGCATCAGATCCAAGCCGTGTATTCAAGGGAAAACACATGCCGGGTCATATGGGCGCTAAGAAAGTTACCGTTCAGAACCTTGAGATAGCAAGAGTTGACGCTGAAGACAACTTGATCTTAGTAAAGGGAGCAGTCCCGGGACCAAAGAAGTCTTTAGTAGTAGTTCGCGATGCAGTTAAGGCTAACTAGAGGATCTGGGAAAGGAGGAAATTCAGATGTCAAAAGTATCTGTATACAATATGAAAGGCGATGTAGTCGGCGAAGTTGAATTAAATGATGCTGTCTTCGGGGTAGAAGTTAATGAGCATTTAGTTCACGCTGCAGTTGTAGCTCAGCTGGCTAACAAGCGTCAGGGCACACAGAGTGCTAAGACACGTTCAGAAGTCTCAGGCGGCGGAAGAAAGCCATGGAGACAGAAGGGCACAGGACATGCCCGTCAGGGTTCTATCCGCGCAGCACAGTGGACAGGCGGCGGAATCATATTCGCACCGAAGCCGCGTGATTATGAGATCAGACTGAACAAGAAAGAAAAGAGAGCAGCATTAAAGAGCGCTTTAACATCAAGAGTCCAGGAAGAAAAATTCTTTGTTATCGACCAGATCAAATGTGAAGAGATCAAGACAAAGACCATGGCAGGCTTATTAAAAGGCTTAAAACTGAACAAGGCATTGATCGTTCTTAACAGCAATGATCAGAACGTTATCTGTTCAGCAAGAAATATTGAAGGAGTTAAGACAGCACTGACTAACACCATCAACACATTTGACATTCTCAAATATGATGCAGTTGTTATCGATCAGGCAGCTCTTTCAACAATCGAGGAGGTGTACGCATAATGGCTGATATTAAATATTATGATGTGATCCTTAGTCCGGTCATCTCCGAAAAGAGCATGAACATGATGGCTGAAAAGAAATATACTTTTTTAGTACATACGGACGCAACAAAATCCCAGATCAAGGAAGCCGTAGAGAAGATGTTTGACGGAACAAAGGTTGACAGCGTTAACACGATGAACAATCACCCGAAGACAAGACGCCGCGGCCGTACAGTCGGAAAGACAGCTGAGTCCAAGAAAGCTATCGTTCAGCTTACAGCTGACAGCAAGGACATCGAGATCTTCGCAGGCCTGTAAAGCCACGCTGAATGCGAAGAAAGAGCTCCGGGAAGAGAAACAGACATAAGGAAAGATCCGGGGCCGCTGCATAAAAATGCAGGACTATGTGCAGACAAGCACGACAACAAACAGTATTGAAAGGAGTAACCTAAAAATGGGAATTAAAACATTTAACCCATATACACCTTCCAGAAGACAGATGACTGCTCTTGATAAGAAAGATATTACCAAGAAAACACCTGAGAAGAGCCTCATAACAGTTAATAAGAAAAACGCAGGCCGCAACAATCAGGGAAAGATCACTGTCAGACATCATGGTGGTGGAACAAGAAGACAGTACAGGATCATTGATTTCAAGAGAAATAAAGACGGTATCCCGGCTAAGGTTGCCGGCATCGAATACGATCCGAACAGAACAGCTAATATCGCACTGCTTCATTATGCAGATGGAGAGAAAGCATATATCATAGCTCCTGTAGGACTTACAGACGGCATGACAGTTATGTCAGGTCCGGAAGCAGAAGTAAGAGTTGGAAACTGTTTACCATTAGAGAACATCCCTATCGGTACAGAAATCCACAACATCGAGCTTTATCCGGGTAAGGGCGGCCAGTTAGTAAGATCAGCAGGAAATGCTGCACAGCTCATGGCTAAGGAAGGCAAGTACGCAACATTAAGACTTCCTTCAGGCGAGATGAGAATGGTTCCTATCGGCTGCAGAGCTACTATCGGTCAGGTAGGAAACGTAGAACATGACCTGGTTAATGTAGGTAAAGCAGGGAGAACCAGAAATAAAGGTATCAGACCTACAGTAAGAGGTTCCGTAATGAACCCGAATGACCATCCGCACGGCGGTGGTGAAGGCAGAGCTCCTATCGGACGTCCGGGTCCATCTACACCTTGGGGCAAGCCTGCACTGGGTCTTAAGACAAGAAACAAACACAAACAGTCTAACAAGTTGATCATCCGTCGTCGTGATGGACGCAACATGAAGTAAGGGAGGAGAGGAAATGGCAAGATCATTAAAAAAAGGACCATTTATCGATGCAAGCTTAAAGAAAAAGATCGATGCATTGAATAAGGCCGATGAGAAGCAGGTTATTAAGACCTGGTCACGCAGATCCACGATCTTCCCGAGCTTTATCGGACACACTATTGCAGTTCACGATGGAAGAAGACATGTGCCTGTATATGTAACAGAAGACATGGTCGGACATAAACTCGGAGAGTTTGTTGTGACCAGAACATACAGGGGACATGGCAAGGATGAAAAGAAATCCAGATAAACAGGTTATCGAAAGGAGGTTAATCCATGGCAAAAGGTCATAGATCACAAATTAAAGTTACAAGAAATGCTAATAAGGATACAAGGCCGTCAGCTAAACTTTCATTTGCCAGAATTTCCGTTCAGAAGGCTTGTTTTATACTGGACGCGATAAGAGGTAAAAATGTGGGTGAAGCTTTAGGCATCCTTACATACAATCCAAGATACGGCGCTTCTATTATCAAGAAATTATTAGAATCAGCCATTGCCAATGCAAGCTACAAGGGAATGGATCCTGCTAATCTTTATATAGCAGAATGCTTCGCCAATAAGGGACCAACAATGAAACGTGTAAGACCGAGAGCACAGGGCAGGGCATACAGGATCGAAAAGAGACTGAGCCATATCACTGTAGTGCTCGATGAAAGATAGGAGGAAAATATGGGACAGAAAGTTAATCCTCATGGTTTGAGAGTTGGTGTTATAAAAAATTGGGATTCTATGTGGTATGCAGAAGCTGATTTTGCAGATAATTTAGTAGAAGATTACCAGATAAGAAAGTTCCTTAAGAAGAAACTGTATAGCGCCGGTATCTCAAAGATCGAGATTGAAAGAGCTTCCAACAAGCTTATCAAAGTAAAAGTTAATGCTGCTAAGCCGGGTGTTATAATAGGCAAGGGCGGTGCTGAGATCGAAAAAGTCAGAGGCGAGATCAAGAAGCTGATCGGCAAGGATGTGGCTCTCGACATTATCGAGATCAAGAAGTCAGACAAAGAGGCTCAGCTTGTAGCCGAAAACATTGCACAGCAGTTAGAAAACCGTGTTTCCTTCAGACGTGCCATGAAGAGCGCTATGAGCCGCTCATTAAAGGCCGGAGCCCTGGGTATCAAGGCATCTTGCTCAGGAAGATTAGGCGGCGCAGATATGGCTCGTACAGAGTTCTATTCAGAAGGAACCATTCCGCTTCAGACATTGCGTGCTGATATCGATTACGGTTTTGCAGAAGCAGACACAACCTATGGTAAAGTCGGCGTAAAGGTTTGGATTTACAAAGGTGAAGTGCTTCCAACAAGAAGAAACAAGGAAGGGAGCGATAAATAACTATGTTAATGCCAAAAAGATCAAAACATCGTAAGCAGTTCCGTGGTTCTATGAAGGGTAAAGCAATGACCGGCAACACCATTTCTTATGGAGAGTTCGGTATCGTGGCCCAGGAACCAGGCTGGATAACATCAAATCAGATCGAGGCAGCCCGTGTTGCCATGACCAGATATGTAAAACGTTCAGGACGTGTATGGATAAAAATATTCCCTGATAAGCCTGTTACAGCTAAGCCTGCTGAAACACGTATGGGATCCGGTAAAGGAACATTAGAGTACTGGGTAGCAGTTGTTAAGCCGGGCAGGGTAATGTTCGAGATCGGCGGAATACCTGAAAACCTTGCAAAGGAAGCATTAAGACTTGCAACACATAAGGTACCGATCAAATGCAAGATAGCTTCCAAGGAAGATTTGGAAGGCGGTGAATCAAGTGAAAACTAAGAAATATTTAGAGAATTTAAATGCTAAATCAGTAGCTGAATTAAACCAGGATTTAGTTACAGCTAAAAAAGAGCTTTTCAACTTAAGATTCCAGAGCGCAACAAACCAACTGGAAAACACAGGCAGAATTAAAGAAGTAAGACGTAATATTGCCAGAATTCAGACGATCATTACAGCTAAGTCTAAAGCTGCCGAGTAATAAAGGAGGGACAAAAGCGTGGAAAGAAATCTTAGAAAAACCCGTACGGGTAAGGTTGTAAGCGATAAGATGGACAAGACCATCGTTGTAGCAGTAGTTGACAATGTTGAACATCCTTTATACAAGAAGATCGTTAAAAGAACTTATAAATTAAAAGCTCATGACGAGAACAATGAATGCAGGATCGGAGATACAGTTAAGGTAATGGAAACCAGACCTTTATCAAAAGATAAGAGATGGAGACTGGTTGAGATCATCGAAAAGGCTAAATAGTAGAAAGGAGAGTTGTTATGATACAACAGGAAAGCAGACTTAAAGTTGCTGATAACACCGGTGCTAAAGAAATCTTATGCATAAGAGTTCTCGGCGGTTCTACTAGAAGATATGCCGAGATCGGTGACATTATCATCGCAACTGTAAAGGACGCTACACCGGGCGGCCAGGTTAAGAAGGGCGACGTTGTTAAGGCAGTAGTAGTCCGCAGTAAAAAAGGCGCACGCCGTAAAGACGGATCATATATCAAATTTGATGAAAACGCTGCTGTTATCATTAAAGATGATAAGACCCCGCAGGGTACCCGTATATTTGGACCGGTAGCCAGAGAGCTTAGAGAGAAGCAGTTCATGAAGATAGTTTCTCTTGCTCCGGAAGTATTATAGGAGGTGTGCAATGGCAACATTAAAGATAAAAAAGGGTGACACCGTTAAAGTTATCGCCGGAAGCTATAAGGGAACAGAAGGTGAAGTTATCTCTGTAGACGCTAAGGCAGGCAAGGTAACAGTAAGGGGTGTCAACATGGCTAAGAAACACTTAAAGCCGGGCAGACAGAGCCAGGAAGGTGGTATCGTTAACCAGGAGAATCCTATCGATATTTCAAATGTTATGTACGTTCATAAGGGACAGCCAACCAGAGTAGGCTTCCATGTTGATGAGAACGGAAAAAAGGTACGTTATGCTAAGAAAGCAAACGCAGCCATCGACTAATAGAGGAAGGAGGTCATAAAGTTGAGCAGACTTAAAGAAATGTACAATTCTGAAATCGTAGATGCTATGATGAAGAAGTTTGGATACAAAAATGTTATGCAGGTTCCTAAGATCGCTAAGATCGTCGTAAACATGGGCGTAGGCGAAGCTAAAGAAAACGCTAAGGCACTTGAGGCAGCATCCCATGATATGGAGATCATCACAGGACAGCATGTAGTAACAACAAAGGCTAAAAAGTCAGTCGCTAACTTCAAGATAAGGGAAGGCATGCAGATAGGATGCAAGACCACTTTGAGAGGCGAGAAGATGTATAACTTCCTTGACAGATTAATTAACCTTGCACTGCCGCGTGTACGTGACTTCAGAGGCGTTAACCCTAACGCATTTGACGGAAGAGGTAATTATGCATTAGGCATTAAGGAACAGCTTATCTTCCCGGAGATCGAGTATGATAAGGTTGACAAAGTAAGAGGTATGGACGTTATCATTGTTACAACAGCTAACACTGATGAAGAAGCCAGGGCATTACTTACAATGTTCAATATGCCGTTTGAGAAGTAAAGGAGGATACTATGGCTAAAACAGCTATGAAAGTTAAGCAGCAGCGTAAAGCAAGATTTTCTACCCAGGAATACAACAGGTGTAGGATCTGCGGACGTCCACATGGTTATTTAAGAAAATATGGTATCTGCAGAATTTGCTTCCGTGAGTTAGCATACAAGGGACAGATCCCTGGTGTACGCAAGGCCAGCTGGTAATTTTTCAGAAGGAGGAATAAAGACATGACAATGAGTGATCCAATTGCTGATATGCTTACAAGAATCCGTAATGCTAATACAGCTAAACACGACTCTGTAGATGTTCCGTCATCTAAAATGAAACTGGCTATTGCTGATATTTTAGTAGATGAGGGATATATTGCTAAATATGACATTTTGAAGGATGAAAACGGCTTCGATCTTATCCATATCGTTCTTAAATACGGTAAAGATAAGAATGAAAAGATCATTACAGGATTAAAGAGGATCTCAAAGCCGGGACTTCGTATTTATGCAAGCAAGGAAGAGCTGCCGAAGGTTTTAGGCGGACTCGGTATAGCTATTATCTCTACAGATAAGGGTGTTGTAACAGATAAGGTTGCAAGAGCCCAGGGCGTAGGCGGAGAAGTTTTGTGCTACGTATGGTAAAGCTTCAGGGCGCATAGAAGAGATTCTATGCGTCCCGGCAATACTTTATATAGAAGTTTATTAATAAATTTTAAGCCCGCTGTTAATGCCGGTGAAACCACCACCAGTGCAGATGCGGGAAAGTACTCAGAAGAAAAGGAGGAAACGGCATGTCACGAGTTGGAAGAATGCCTATCGCTGTACCTGCAGGCGTAACTGTAGATATAGCAGAAAATAATTTAGTGACAGTAAAAGGCCCAAAAGGAGAGCTTCAAAGACAGCTTCCTGCAGAGATGGAGATCAAGTTAGAGGGTGGTATCATTAATATCCTCAGACCTAATGATCTTAAGAGAAACAAGGCTCTGCACGGTCTTACGAGAGCACTTCTTTATAACATGGTAGTAGGTGTAACAGAAGGATTCCAGAAGACACTGGTTATCGTAGGTGTCGGATACAAGGCTGCACTTCAGGGAACAGACCTTAACCTTTCACTTGGATATTCTCATCCGATAATCTACAAGGCACCTGAAGGAATAACATTCGAAGTTCCTGATGCTAACAAGATAATCGTTAAGGGTATCAACAAAGAAAAAGTAGGACAGGCTGCGGCTGAGATCCGTGAATTCAGATTACCTGAACCATATAAGGGCAAGGGAATCAAGTATGATGACGAGTACATCAGACGTAAAGTCGGCAAGACCGGTAAATAAAGGAGCGTGAAATAATGATCAGTAAGAAATCCAGAACCCAGGTTCGTGAAAAGAAACACATGAAATTACGTAATCGCTTCCAGGGCACAGCCGAAAGACCGCGTCTTAGCGTGTACAGAAGCAATATGCATATCTATGCTCAGATCATAGATGATGATGCACAGAAAACATTAGTAAGCGCATCAACAGTTCAGAAGGATGTTAAGGCTGAGTTAGAGAAGACCAATGATGTAGCGGCAGCAGCATATCTCGGAACAGTTATCGCACAGCGCGCTAAAGCAGCCGGTATCGATTCAGTTGTATTCGACAGAGGCGGCTATGTATATCACGGCAAGATCAAAGCATTAGCAGAGGCGGCCAGAGAAGCCGGATTAGAATTCTAGAAGGAGGTTAAACGCACATGAGAAACAAAGACGAGATGCACGCACCACAAGAAGCACCTGAGTTTCAGGAAAAGGTTGTAACCATCAAGCGTGTAACTAAAGTTGTAAAAGGCGGACGTAACTTCAAATTCACGGCACTGGTTGTTGTAGGTAACGGAAAAGGCCGTGTTGGAGTTGGTTTAGGAAAAGCTATCGAAATTCCTGAAGCTATCCGTAAGGGAAAAGAAGATGCAATGAAGAATATGGTTGAAGTTCCTGTTGATGAGACTTTCAGTATTCCTCATGACATCACAGGCAACTATGGCGGATCATCAGTTCTTCTTAAGAGAGCTCCTGAAGGTACAGGTGTTATCGCAGGCGGTCCTGCACGTAACATCCTTGAACTTGCAGGGATCAAGAATATCCGTACAAAATCTTTAGGTTCAAACAACAAGCAGAATGTTGTACTGGCTACACTTGAAGGCCTTAAGCTTCTTAAGAGCCCTGCAGAAGTTGCAAGACTCAGAGGCAAGAGCGTTGAAGAAGTTTCAGCTTTATAGGAGGTATAAAAATGGCAGACAAAACATTAAAAGTTACATTAGTTAAATCTCCTATCAGCGCTATCCCGAAGCACAGAGCAACAGTTGAAGCATTAGGTTTACACAAACTTAATCAGAGTAATGTTCTGCCGGATAATGAAGCTGTAAGAGGAATGATTTGGCACGTAAGACATTTAGTAAAGGTTGAAGAGTAAGAAAGCGGAAGGAGGTCCATAAAATGAATTTATCTACATTAAGACCTGCAGAAGGATCCGTACAGAGCGACAACTTCAGAAGAGGCCGCGGTCACGGATCAGGAAATGGCAAAACAGCAGGTAAAGGTCATAAGGGACAGAAGGCACGTTCAGGCCGTCCAAGGATCGGCTTCGAAGGTGGTCAGATGCCGCTTTACAGAAGACTCCCTAAGAGAGGCTTCACAAATATCAACACAAAAGAAATAGTTGCAATTGACATCACTAAACTCGAAAAATTTGAAAACGGAGCTGAGGTTACCATTGACAGCCTTATGGATATGGGGATCGTCAGAAATCCAAAAGATGGCGTTAAGATCATCGGCAATTCAGATCTTTCAAAGAAATTGACAGTTAAAGTTACAGCAGTAAGCGAAGCTGCTAAGGCTAAGATCGAAGCAGCAGGCGGAACATGTGAGGTAGAATAATGTTCAAGACAATAGGACAGGCGTTTAAGATTAAAGATATCCGCGACAGACTGATCTATACCATCATAATGCTCATTATAGTAAGAATCGGCTGCCAGCTGCCGCTTCCGGGTACTGATGCAACAGTCATTAAAGAAGTACTCGGCAGCTTAGCTGAAGGTGGATTTGGATTTTTTGATGCCCTTACCGGTTCATCATTTAGTTCCATGTCTGTATTTGCACTGAATATTACAGTTTATATTACTGCTTCCATTATTATTCAGCTGCTCACTATTGCTATTCCTAAACTTGAGGAAATGCAGAAGGACGGCGAAGATGGAAGACAGAAATTAGCTAACATCACACGTTACCTGACAGTGGGCTTAGCACTCCTTGAGAGTATAGCCATGGTCATTGGCTTCGGCCGTCAGGGTATATTCGGAAGCACAAGCGCTTCTACATATACGTGGACAGTTATCTGCAATATTCTGATTCTTACTGCCGGTGCAGTGCTTATTATGTGGATGGGCGAGCAGATTACAGAGCGCGGAATAGGAAATGGTATATCCATTATCCTTCTCATCAACATTGTATCAACTATGCCATCTGATTTTGTAACACTTTATCAGCAGTTTATTGCTGGCGCAAGCTCAGTAGGTATGGCAGTTCTTGCTGCAATAATAATCATTGCATTAGTTGTTGCGGTAATTGCTTTTATCGTTTACTTACAGGACGGCGAGAGAAGGATCGCTGTTCAGTATTCACAGAAGATGCAGGGCAGAAGAAGATACGGCGGACAGTCATCACATATTCCGCTTAAAGTTAACACTGCAGGTGTTATTCCTATCATCTTCGCAGCATCATTATTCCAGTTCCCGGTTATCATCGCTAACTTTGCTACAGGCGGTACACCGGAGTGGACTCATTATTTCTCATCAAGCTACTGGTTCAGACCGGCTTATATGCAGTATACTTTAGGCTGCATATTATACCTGGCTCTTATCATATTCTTCGCATACTTCTATACACAGATCACATTCAATCCTATGGAAGTTGCTAATAATATCAAGAAACAGGGCGGTTTTGTTCCTGGTATCAGACCGGGTAAACCGACAGAGGAATATTTCGCAAGGATCCTGAAATATCTTATCTTCATCGGTGCTGTAGGACTTATAATCGTAGCACTCGTACCGATGTTAGTTTCAGGATTGTTCAGTGCATCATTGTCATTTGCCGGAACATCACTTATAATCGTTGTCGGTGTAATCTTAGAAACAGCTAAGAAGATCGAATCCATGATGGTTATAAGAAACTATTCGGGATTTTTGGCTAAAGACTGATATCATTCGGGCAGCGCATATTTTACTGATATGTGCTGCCCGGGCTGCAGACTTATGCAGTAAGAAACTGAACTGACAGGGCAGCATAAGCTGCTCGAGAAGACAGAAAGGCATTAATATGAAGATAGTCATGTTAGGCGGCCCGGGGGCAGGAAAAGGCACCCAGGCGAAGAAGATAGCGGAAAAATATGCCATCCCACATATTTCCACAGGTGACATATTCAGAGCTAACATTAAAGAAGGAACAGCTCTCGGAGTAAAGGCTAAGACTTTTATGGATAAGGGAGAACTGGTTCCGGATGAACTGGTCGTAGACCTCGTTGCAGACAGACTTACATGGGATGATACGAAGGACGGTTTCGTTCTGGATGGATTCCCGAGAACCATCCCACAGGCAGAAGCTCTGACAAAGGCCCTTGAGGAAATGGGAACTAAGCTGGATGTGGCTATAGACATCGAGGTGCCGGACCAGAACATCATTGAAAGAATGGGAGGTAGAAGAGCATGTGTTTCATGCGGAGCTACATACCATATAGTCAATATTCCGCCAAAGGCAGAAGGCAAATGTGATATATGCGGAAGCGATCTGATCTTAAGGGATGACGATAAGCCTGAGACAGTTAAGAACAGACTTAATGTTTATCATGAGCAGACACAGCCTCTTATCGATTATTACAAGGGCCAGGAACTTTTACAGGAAGTTGACGGAACAGTTGCCATGGAAGAAGTATTTGGGGCGATTGTTAAGATCTTAGGAGCAAACTGAAATGTCCGCAGTAACTATTAAGAGCCAGAGGGAAATACAGCTTATGCGTGATGCCGGAAAACTTTTACGGGATGTGCATAACAGGCTTGAGGAAGAGATAAAGCCGGGTATGTCCACTATGGATCTGAACAGATTAGGCGAGGAGCTTATCAGAAAAACTGATTCCATTCCGTCCTTTCTTAACTATGAGGGCTATCCCGCGTCGGTGTGTGTGTCCATCAATGATGAGGTGGTGCACGGGATACCCAGCAGCAAGAGAATAATAAAAGACGGGGATATAGTCAGCCTGGATATAGGACTTATCCATAACGGATACCAGAGTGACGCAGCAAGGACCCATGCTGTGGGCAATGTTTCGAAAGAGGCACTGGATCTGATAAAAGTCACCAGGGAAAGCTTCTTTGAGGGCATCAAGTATGCCAGAGCAGGTAATCACCTGCATGATATATCCAATGCTATCGGTAATTACTGTATAGACAGAGGATACGGAGTAGTAAGAGATTTGGTAGGCCATGGTATTGGCCAGGAAATGCATGAATCACCGCAGATTCCTAATTATCCTCAAAAGAGAAAAGGAATCTTGCTTATGGCGGGCATGACATTAGCCATTGAGCCGATGATCAATATCGGCCGGGGAGATGTAGTATTCGGAGCTGACGGCTGGAAATGTACTACTGAAGACGGAAGTCTGTCGGCGCACTATGAGAATACTATATTGATCACTGATGGTGAACCGGAGATACTGACACTTTAGGAGGTAATAATGTCTAAAACAGATGTAATCGAGATCGAGGGAAAAGTTGTAGAGAAGTTACCTAATGCCATGTTTCAGGTAGAACTGGAAAACGGGCATGTGGTTCTGGCACATATTTCCGGAAAGCTTCGTATGAATTATATTCGTATACTTCCGGGTGATAAGGTTACTCTGGAAATGTCCCCGTATGATCTGACAAAGGGCAGGATAATCTGGAGAGATAAGTAGGAATACTTTTGTAGAAAGGAGAGTTTGACATGAAGGTTAGAGCATCAGTTAAACCGATTTGTGAAAAGTGCAAAGTTATTAAAAGAAAAGGTAAGATCAGAATTATCTGTGAAAACCCGAAGCATAAACAGGTTCAGGGTTGATTACCTAAAAATTTCAGTGGAGGTAGAATTAAATGGCTCGTATTTCCGGAGTTGATTTACCAAAAGACAAACGTGTTGAGATCGGATTAACCTATATCTACGGCATCGGCCGTTCATCTGCAACAAAGATCGTTGCAGCAGCAGGCGTTAATCCTGACACTCGTGTTAAGGATCTGACTGACGAAGAAGTTCGCCAGCTTTCAGCCGTGATCGAGGAAAACTACGAAGTTGAAGGTGAATTAAGAAGAGATGTTGCTTTAAATATCAAGCGACTTCAGGAGATTGGATGTTACAGAGGCATCCGTCATCGTAAAGGTCTTCCGGTACGTGGGCAGAATACTAAGAATAATGCCAGAACACGTAAGGGACCTAAGAGAACTGTAGCAAATAAGAAAAAATAATTAATTAGTAACCCTTATCCGGAATGAGAGTTTTTATATAGACCATAAACCGGAACGGGGACCCATAAGGGAGGTTAGTTTAGAAAATGGCAGCAAAAAAAGTTACGAAAAAAGTGACAAAAAAGCGCGTTAAGAAGAACGTTGAACGTGGACAGGCGCACATTCAGTCATCATTTAATAACACGATTGTTACCTTAACTGATACTGAAGGAAATGCTCTTTCATGGGCAAGTGCAGGCGGTCTTGGATTTAGAGGTTCAAGGAAATCTACACCTTATGCAGCTCAGATGGCAGCTGAAACTGCTACTAAAGCAGCTTTAGTACACGGACTCAAGTATGTTGAGGTATTCGTTAAAGGCCCTGGCTCAGGCAGAGAGGCAGCAATTCGCGCACTGGAGGCTAATGGGCTTCATGTAACAAGTATTAGTGATGTGACACCGGTTCCGCATAATGGATGTCGCCCACCAAAACGTAGAAGAGTCTGATTAGGAGGTGCGAAAGAAATGGCAGTTAATAGAGTTCCTGTTCTTAAAAGATGCAGATCACTTGGATTAGA
>R15__coassemble_1174_pt1 | contig 14248 bp, 11 predicted proteins | sample R15__metabat2_low_PE_011 | metagenome-assembled genome bin R15 | reverse complement strand
GAGGAAATGATTCTATGGATACATGTAATAAGATCTCTAAATATCTGCAGCAGGTCGCTGCCGCTGTTAAAGGATGCTACGGCCAGTACAAAGATCGGGATATAGAGGAAAATAAAAACTATAACTGTAATGATACGGGATGTTTTTTTCACATTTTCACCCCCTCGTTGTCACCGCCGGTGACTTTATTAGTGATGCCTATGCAGATGAAGATAAGTATCATAAGAACTAAGGACATGGCAGCTCCTAAGTTAGGATTATATGCGCCCTTGAACTGGCTTTCTATGATATCACCTACCATGATGGTTCCTGTGGAACCTAATTTCTGCGAGATATAAAAGGTAGAAACCGCAGGTACGAATACCATGGTTATACCTGAGATTATTCCGGGAAGTGATAAAGGCAGTACGACCCGTCCGAAGGTCTGAGCCTTGCTGCAGCCTAAGTCTGAAGCTGCCTCAAGAAGCTTCGGATTTATCTTGGATATAGCAGAATAAAGGGGCAGGATCATATATGGAAGGTAGTTGTAGACCATGCCCAGGATAACGGCACCGGAATTTCTTATAAGAGGCAGAGGCGAAAGGCCTAAGGAACTTATGAGATTATTTATTATTCCTGTATCTTCAAGGAGGGCCACCCAGGCAAGGGTCCTTAAAAGAAAGCTCATGCACATGGGCAGCATTATGAGAAGCTGCAGGAATCTCTGGGTTCTGGCTCTGCACTGGGATATGGTGTATGCCACAGGATATCCTATCAGCAGGCAGATGCATGTGGAAGCGATGCTGAGCCAGATGGACCTTAAGAATATGGTAGCATAGTCTGCTATGCTTGTTATATTATCGAAGGTAAATTCCCCGGTAATGGAATCAGTAAACGCATAATAAATGACTATGCATAAGGGGATTATGGTAAATAAAAGCATCCATATGATATATGGAGCCGCAAGGATGCTTTTTCTGTTTTTAATAGATCTGTGTTTCAACTTTCTTCCTCATCAGCTTCTTCAGAAGCTGCAATATCATCATATTCTGCAGAGTAGGAACTGTAATCCCCGAACATGCCGGAGTAGTGGCTTTTCTTCATGACATGTATATCATCAGGATCGAGTACAATGCCTATGTTAGATCCCACCGGATGATATTCCGTGGTCTGGATGAGCCATTTAAACCCGCTGAAATTAACAATGGTATCGTAGTGCACACCCTTGAAGGTAACGGATGTGACAGTGCCGCAGAGCCGTCCGGGACCCGGGGCTGCTATATTCACATCTTCAGGGCGAATGACCACATCTACGGGTTCATTCTCCGTGAATCCTTTATCGAGGCATTCGAACTCCCTGCCGAAGAATTTAACCTTATAATCACAGATCATGATGCCGTCTAAAATATTAGATTCACCGATGAAATCGGCCACGAAAGCATTAGCCGGTTCATTATATATATCTTCCGGAGTGCCGACCTGCTGGATCTTACCGGCGTCCATGACTACTACCGTGTCAGACATGGACAGGGCCTCTTCCTGATCGTGGGTAACATATATGAAGGTAATGCCTATATCCTGCTGGATACGTTTAAGCTCGTTCTGCATATCCTTGCGCAGTCTCAGGTCGAGAGCGCCTAAAGGCTCGTCGAGAAGAAGGACTTTAGGGCGGTTGACAAGGGCCCTTGCTATGGCCACACGCTGCTGCTGGCCTCCTGACAGGGAGCTGACAGAGCGGTTTTCAAAGCCCCTGAGGGATACGGAATTGAGCATAGCAGTAACTCTTTTATCGATCTCATCTTCCTTAAGCTTAGAAACCCTGAGACCGAAGGCTATGTTATCATATACATCGAGATGCGGGAAAAGGGCATAATTCTGAAAAACGGTATTTATCTGACGTTTATATGCAGGTATGCCGTTAATAGCCTGACCGTCAAACATTACCTGCCCTTCGGTAGGCACGAGGAAGCCGCCTATTATACGCAGCAGAGTGGTCTTACCGCAGCCGGACGGTCCTAAGAGAGTCACAAACTGTCCATCATCTATATTAAGATCAATGGAACTAAGTATGCGTTCACCCTCTATTTCCATAACTATGTTGTCTAATTTGATAAGATTGCGTCCCATGTTTTCTCCTGATAAATATAAAGGCGGACAGAAAAATCTGTTCGCCTTTTAATCCTGTTTATAAGCAGCAAGCAAACACATTTATACGTATGCAAGGCTCTCGATAGCTTTGCTGCCGAGAATTTTATCAAAATGCTCATCTATATAAGCAGATCTTTCACCGTTTAATGATTCCTGTTTTCCATATTCCGCAGCAAGGCTGCATATATGTCTGTAGACCTGGCTGTCGGCAGAGCCTCTGGATATCTTAAGATAATATCTGCCGCTTTCCTGGCACTTATATAAAGCGCTGTCGCCTTTTATCAATTCCGATATCTTTGATGCCAATGCAAGCACGTGCTCCATGGAACCGAAAGAAAACATGGAGACACTCTCGCTTTTTTTATCAGCTAATGCTTTTTTAGCGGTGCCTGATAAACCGATGATCTTGGAAAGCTGTTCTAGCTGTTCATCCAGATCAATGCTGGCCGATGCATTAGTATCACTGCTCACATACTTAAGAGTTGCGAGCCCTGAACGGACTACGTCCACAGCGTCAGGATCCTCGACCTTTGTGACCATGAGGATAATACAGTCCATGGATATCGGAATGGCCTCGATCATAAGAGGCAGATCAGCAGCATCAAAACCGAACTGCAGATTAGCCTGCTCCATCATCTCATGAAAAAGAGACTGAGCCTTCTCAGTTCCGTAAGCAAGCTCACTGAGCTTCACCTGATGCGATGCCAGATCAGAACGGTTAAGCGTGCATTTTATTTGGTTTTCGTTGATCTTCTCAATTCTCATATTCTGCTTTCCGGCCGATAGACCAGGGCAACCCATGTCACTATAAATCATTGAATGAGCCGCAGCAGCGGCTGGCATTCTTAACTTTTATATGGCATAAGCACATACATTTGTAAACAATATTTATAGATTACTTTACTGAAAATGTCAACCGCTTTGTGCCGGCCCGGAAACACTTATTTGTGCCGGCCTAAATCGCTTTGTGCCGGCCCGGAAGCACTTAAATTACTGTTCACGGCTCATTTTTTCAGTGAAGTACAGCAGTCTGGTTATAGGAAATCAATCTGCCTGATCTTGAACGCTATACGGGACTGCCTCTACTGCGTGCTTCGACGATCTGAGTGTTCTGAAAAAGTCAGTCAGCAAAGTGCTGCATTCGTTTTCCAGGATACCTGTGCGGACTTCACATTGATGATTAAACTTGTCTACATGCAGCAGGTCGAGTATGCTGCCGGCGCAGCCGGCCTTTGGGTTCATGGCCCCGATGAAAACTTTTTTAATGCGGGACTGCACTATAGCTCCGGCACACATCTGACAGGGCTCTAAGGTAATATATATCTCACAGCCGTCCAGCCGCCAGTCAGCCACGTGCTTGTTGGCTTTTTTTATGGCGCTTATCTCGGCGTGGGCCAGGGCAGATCTGTCGGTCATCCGCCTGTTGTAGCCCCTGGCGATCACGACTCCGTCACAGACAATGACGCAGCCGATAGGAACTTCTCCTATGGCTGCGGCTTTTTTAGCCTGTTTAAGGGCTTCTTTCATGAATTTTTCTTCAGAAGTCATCTGCATAAGTCTATTGCCTGAATATTTAAAGAAGCTGCAGCTGCGGGCTGCGGCTCATCCTTTAACTGCTCCCGCTGCCACACCTTTTATTATATGCTTCTGGCAGCAGAGATAGAATATGATCACCGGTATAATGCTCAGCAGGATGAGGGCCATGGTGGCACCTAGATCCACTGTGCCGTAGCTTCCCTTAAGATACTGGATAAGGATAGGTATGGTCATATATTCCGTTCTGTCCAGAACAAGGTAAGGGAGCAGATAGTCGTTCCAGACCCACATTATCTCCAGAACACCTACAGATATCATGGTCGGCTTCATCATGGGAAGGACAACGCAGAAATATGTACGGAAAGGGTTGCAGCCGTCGATAACGGCAGCCTCTTCTATCTCCAAAGGGATGGATTTTACAAAGCCGCTGAACATGAAGACTGCCAGGCCCGCGCCGAATCCCAGATAAATGACCGGTATGGTCCAGGGGGTATTAAGCTTTAGAGTATCGGCAGTTTTCGAAAGGGTGAACATTACCATCTGGAAGGGAACGACCATGGAAAATACACATATGTAATAAATTGCCCGGCAGGCCTTGCTGTTGACTCTTTCTATATACCAGGCAGCCATGGAAGTGAATAAAAGGATCAGGACTGTCGATACTATAGTGATAAAAAGGCTTATAAGAGCAGCCGTCCAGAAATTATAATTCCCCAGGGTTATGCCGGTTATAAAGTTTTTAAATCCGGCCCACATCTCTCCTAAAGGCAGGGCAAATGTGTCTGTCTTAACGAATGTGTTGACTTTAAACGAGTTAATGACAACAGCTATAACGGGCAGGACCCATATTATACAGATGACTGTAAGGATTATGGATAAGGCAGTTTTTCTGCGCTTTTCTGCGTTTAATGCGTTTTTGTTCATTACTGCTGCACCTCCTTCTTGCGGGTGGCTCTGAGCTGGATAATGCCGATGACTGCCACAAGGATAAAGAAAAGTACGGCTTTAGCCTGGGCGGTGCCGCGGGCATTGGAGCTTTGTCCGTAGAAAGTATTGTAGATATTAAGGGCCAGCATTTCGGTGGTCTTCACGACTGTGCCGTCTGCCTGGAAGGTAAAGGGCTGTCCGCCTGTAAGGGCTAAGTTCTGGTCGAAAAGCTTGAAGCCGTTAGTCAATGTCAGAAATACGCAGATGGTTATGGAAGGCATAACATTAGGAATGGTGACCTTAAACAGGGTCTGCAGTCTGGAAGCTCCGTCTATCTTCGCAGCTTCCATCAGGTCTTCCGGTACCGCCTGAAGCCCTGCTATATAGATGATCATCATGTAGCCGACCTGCTGCCACAACATCAGGATAATGAGGCCCCAGAAGCCGAATTTAGTTTCCAGGAGAATGGAAGTTCCAAACTGGGATAAAATGCCGTCGAATATCATGGACCAGATATATCCCAGTACGATGCCGCCTATGAGGTTCGGCATGAAAAATACAGTTCGGAAAATATTGGTGCCTTTTACATTCTGTGTTAGGAAATATGCCGCTGCAAATGCCAGCACATTTATAAGTATCACCGAAACCACAGCGAAGAGGGCAGTGTACCAGAAAGCGTGCAGAAAACTGGAATCGTTAAAAGCTTTAAGGTAGTTTCCGAAACCGATAAACTGCGCATCTGATGTGGTCTTGAACTTACACAGGGAAAGCCATATGCCGTGGATAAAAGGCCATACGAATCCTATGGCAAATGCAACGACCATGGGCCATAGAAAAAGCGGCTGCCATCTTCTTATGGGAGTGATGATAAGGCGGCTTCTCCCGGCGGTAATCTTATTTTTCTTCTTTTTCACGATGTTCCCCCAATTGCTTTTGATGATCAAGCTTTTAAATTCATTTTCATGATGTTCCTTGTTGTCTTCGGCGATCAAGCTTTCGAATCCGTTTCCGCAATGCTGCACATGGCCTTTGATGATCCGGCTTTCGGATTCATCTTCGCAATGCCGCACATGGCCTTCGATGATCAGGCTTTCGGATTCATTTGACATGAATATTTTGAATTTTTCATCCCTTGCAGATATTTCGGAAATATTTTTCGGAACATCTGCATGGGATAAAATTGAATAACGGCTGATCTTAATTTGCTTCCGGGATCCTCCAAAAGCATCATCGTAAGTTTCCCTTCCGATACACTTTTGGAGGATCTGTCTTCATATTATAAGAGATCTGGTCCGGAACCAATATCTTCGTTCATCAGTCTGACGAAGCTTTTAATGCCGATCATTCATTAGCAGCCTTATACTGTGCAGCCCATCCCTGTACGAATGCTGTAACAACATCGTCCCATGAACCGCCGTTGTCGTACTGGTTCATAGCTGAAACAACGCCTGCTCTCCAGTCATCAACGTTTGGTGTATAGTTGAATGCCCATGTCATAACATAGTTGCCTGCATTAGAGTATTCATTAGCCTGGTTGAGGAAGCAGTTATCTGATGCTGCAGCATTTGTATAAGGCATAGCGCCGAATGTTGCAACTGCATCTTCTGATCCGTCTGTTACTAACCAGTACATGAAATCTAATGTAGCCTGGATGTCTTCTTCTGAAGCGTTAGCATTAACTGCCCAGCAGTTTTCTGTACCGCAGTTAAGACCTGCAGCTTCTTCGCCTTCAACACCGCCGTAGAATGGGATCATAGCCAGGTTAGCAGGATCAAGACCGTAAGTCTCTGTAAGTGCTGAATATTCCCAGTTGCCGTTCTGATAGAAAACAGCTTCTTTGTTTCCGAATTCTGCTTCAGCATCATAGCCGCCTGTTGCCAGGGAAGCTTTATCTACTGCACAGTCTGTTGTGTAAAGATCCCAGAGAGCCTTGAAGTTATCAAGGTATGCGCCTGTGATCTCAGCAGGAGCTTCTGTCCAGTTGCCTGCGTCTCTTGATTCATAGTAAAGATCAAGGTTAGCAAGATGTCCTGAGAATCTCCAGCTTGAAGAATCATCCATACCTGATGATGTGAAAGCATCGAAGCCGAGTTCTGCTGCACGGGCATGAATGTCGTCAGCAACAGCCTTTAATGTTTCGAAATTCGTGATGTCTTCAAGAGTATAGCCTGCTTCTGCAAGTAATTCTGTGTTTACGATGATGCCGAAGCACTCATAGCAGTAACCGATGGAAGCGAGCTTTCCGTCTTCTGTGTAGAGGTTATAAGCGTCGGTGTTGAGTTCGTTAGCGATAGCTGTGTCTGTAAGATCATAGCAGTAATCGCCCCAGGTAGAAACTGCAGCCTGATTTCCTACTACGAAAAGTGTAGGAGCTGATGACTTATCCATTTCTGCTGTTAATGTCTCGTTGTAAGTTCCGCTGGCTGCGGTAACAACTTTAACTTCTACACCGGTCTCTTCGGTGTAACGTGCAGCGATAGCCTGAAGGGCTTCGTCTGATTCAGGCTTGAAGTTTAACCAGTAAACGCTTCCGCCTTCTGCAGCAGGTGTCGTAACAGCAAATGTCGGGATAACCAGCATGCATGCTATTAAGATTGCAAGTAATTTTTTCATTTTTCCGTCTCCTTTGTTAAATAATATTGAAAAAACATTTTATTTCAACGGCATCCGCCGTTAAAAACGTGGGGTCAGATGATGCATTTAAATATAATATTTTGCTGCGGCTTTTCGGGGTGCTTTTCACAGCACTTTTCGGGGAACTGCTAATGCATCTGCATACGGGGACATTATATACTTTTGGATAATTTTTCTCAAGGAAAACAAAAAAATGATAGTGATCATTCTTCGATAAAGTCAAAGTCCCGGTTGTAATCCCCGCCCAGGTCTATACATTCTTCGATAAAGCCGCTGTAGTCAGTTTCATAACTTCTTGACCGATAGGTATCCACCGGGTTCTTAACCGTTTCGCAGCTTCCGTCTTCGAATACTAATACGGCATTGTTAATGCCAGGATAGCTGTAATAAGGCGCTGAGCCGAAATAGTCTGCGTAAAATAAAAATTCAACTACATATCTGGCTCCTTTAAATGCTGCTTCATAGCTGCGTTTATTCGTATCGCTGGAAAATACAGGATCTTCTTTCAAGACGATGATCCTTGTATTTTTGATCGAGACATAGCCGTCCGTCTGGTAACTATCATCAGTGAGAGTTGTCTTCCAGGTATCAGCAAAAGATTCAATAGCCGCCTCAACGATACTATCATATTTATCCTCGGCATTGCAGATCACTGCACATACTGACAGAAGCATGATCGCAGATATTGCTGTTACTATTATCGATCGTATACGTTTCATAAGTAGAATCCTCCTATAATAAGTGTACTGTCAATAGAAATAATGGTCATGCATTTATCTGATCTATAGTTTTTATGGATAGTCTGAAACGCCCGAAGCAGTGGGCAGTTGACATAATTTACCAGTTAGTTTAAATCACAGGAACTGAGGATGCAAGCCGTTTACTTGTCCGGGTTTGTGTTTTTTCAATACAATGGCCTGCGAAGCTATTTCTAACACTGTTAATATCCGGTGTGACATCTCAATCATGTTTCACATTACTTTCGCCTTGCTGATGACTCCGATCTGGAGAGAATAATTGTAAATGATAGAGCAGCCTTCCAAAAAAATGAAGCTGTGTAAGATTTTTTGGAAGATAGCGATGTCAGAGGAAATATTGGCAAATGGAAATCATAAGTATTGATAAAATTTTTGCTACAGGCTTGACGGTGAACGGCAAATAAAGTAAACTGATGTCGCGTAAGAAGTAAGTTGAGCCGGGGGACAATGGCTTGAGCTTACAGCACTTCATCTATACCCAGTTCGGGTATCTTTTTCAAACGTAAAACTTGACTTGTTTTCTTATGGTGAGCAGGGACGGGTATTATCACGGAAAGCACTTCCTGTCCGGCTTAACATTTCGGAAAGGAGGGATAATCATGACAGAACAGGACAAAATGCAGTATATTACGTATATGTCTTTAAAAAATGAACTGGACAATGCGGCTTTAGGCGGAATTTCTCTGATCCTTGATGGGAAAAAAGCTAATGCTCATGACATTGCAAGCGTGTGTGTATTTAATGAAGGCTGTGAGTACATGCGCGATTACAAACGTGATGAAGCAGGCAAACTGGCTGAACTGAATTTCGAGCTTGTATTATGATCTGAGCAGCAGACTAGAAGTACAGCTTTTTCAGAATCAGTGCGGCACGAAGCGGCAGGCGACGAAGCAGCGGATGGTATGAAGTGGCGGACGACGAAGCGAACAAAGGTGTGTGCGAATGAGCTGATATTTGTGTGATCACAAAAGTGTGGGACATAAGTGGATTGTCCGATGTGTGGTTTTATGTAAAAACATTATAAAAATATTATATTGTGCGAAGAGAACCTCTGATCATTCCAAATGCATAAATGAACATTAATTAGTCCGGTAAACGGATAAGATCGGCCAGTGAAGCTAAACAAAAATTAACAAAACCCACATTGCGGGCGGCTGACAAAACAGGCGGCAAAGCGAGCAAAGCAAGCAGCTGATGGGCGGCTTGTAAATGATGTCAAAGAATGGTATACTAACAAGAACTTTACCCTGAAGAGGAAAAATAAGGGGTTGAGGGAAAGGACTGTCTATGGCAGGAACAAAAAGAAAAAATAATAAAAGAAAACCGGAAAAATCTAGAAAAAAATCAGGAATGGGATCCATAACCATACTTTTAGTTATACTCGTTGTGCTGATGGTGGCGGCAGTTTTCATTTCTAAAAGATATGCTCCATCGAAGGTGCAGACTGACTTACGGGAATACTATAATCTGACGGCTGATGAAGATGAAAACAGGCTGGAAGCTGAAGATGGTGAACTGGCGATCGTTCTTGAAGATGAGGTGCTTTCGGTCAGGGCTTTCAGATTGGAAGAGGAAATTTTTGTACCTTTCACACTTGTTAAAAATAACATTGATGACAGGTTCTATTATGACAGTAATGAAGATCTTATAATAGTAACTACTGCGAATGACATAATAAAAAACCGGGTTTCCGAAAGCATCCTGACAGTTAACGGCAGTGACAGGGATGCAGGTTATACGGTGAGCCGGGAGCTCGACGGTAAGATCTATCTGAACATCAGATTCGTGGATGAATTCTCAGCTGCCCAATACAGCGTACATGAAGATCCGGACAGAGTGTATATTACATATCTCGAAGGAAATTATGAGTATGGTACAGCGTTGATGCACACATATATCAGGACCATGGCTAAGACCAAGGCGGATTATATCCAGACCGTAGAAAAAGGTGACAAACTTAAGATCCTTGATGATCTGGGAGACTGGCTGGAAATTATTGATGAAAGCGGCTGCAGAGGATATATTCAGGCAAAAGCAGTTACAGATATCGCTTCTGAGCAGGTCGTTTCTGATTACCAGGAGGCAGAATATACCCATATAGATGCCGGTGATGACATAAACATGGTTTGGGATGCTATATATTATTACGACAGTAATTATGAAATATATAACAGGGCTGCCGAAATGACCGGTGTGGATGTACTGTGTCCGACATGGTTTACGCTGGCAGATGATCAGGGAAATCTGAACTCGTATGTCTGCTCCGAGTATATAACATTTGCCCGTGAGAACGGAATGCAGGTATGGACCACGATAGAGGATATCGATGGCGAGTCCTGTGCCGGAGTTATAGATTATACATCTAAGAGAGAAACTCTGATAGCGAATCTCATAGAACAATGTCTTGAGGCTGGTATAGACGGCATAAATGTAGACTTTGAGAATATAAGCACTGATATGGGTAATGATTATATACAGTTTATGAGAGAACTGTCTGTTGCCTGCAGGGATAAGGGCTTGATTCTTTCTGTGGACACTTATGCGCCATATGCCTATAATTCCCATTTCCATTTTGATGAATTGAGCAAGATCTGTGATTATGTGGTAGTTATGGCTTATGACGATTATCTGGGCGGAGATGAAGCAGGACCATGCGCAGGACTGCCATTTGTTCAGGACGTTATAGAAACCTGTGCGGAACAGGCAGACCTTGACCGGCTCATCGTAGGAATACCATTTTACACCAGGGCCTGGTATGAATATTCAGATGGATCTCTGGGAAGAGATGTGTACAATATGTACGATCTGGAAAATATCGAATGGAATTACGGCCTGACTCCGGAATGGCTCGAAGATGTGGGCTATGACTTTAGTTCATATGAAAGCGGCGGTGCTACAGTAAAGATCTGGATGGAAAATTATAATTCCATTAATGCTAAGCTTGAGCTTATAAAGAGTTATGATGTGGCAGGCATTGCTTCATGGCGGCTGGGCCAGGAAACATCGGATATATGGGCTTTGCTTGAAAGCTACTATTGATGATTAGCCGCCGCACACTTGTGACTTTAGTCGTGTGAGGCTTCACGGAGCGCGGCCCTTTAGTCAGGCTTTGTCAGTGTAGGGAGTTAAAAAATCGTGTTTTCATAAAGCTGATTTTGTACTTTCTTAATACAATAGCTGATCGCTGTATATAGATTCTGACCAGCATCCGAAAAATGAAAATGAAGCTGTGTATGATTTTGAACTTAAAGATCATGCACAGCTTTTTATGATATGACAAGCCGAAGGTCTTGGAACAGGGCGTGCTTGCACGAGCCCTGTTTGCAAGGGCCTCGGCGACAAGAGAAAACGACGGCGGAGAGCTGCTGCCAAGCAGCTCGAGAGTCGGAGTTTTCTAGGGCTGGTAAAGGTGCGAAGCAGCGATAGCTGCCGGATTTTTGAATCCGCTGGTATGTTTTCTGAGACGGCGGACATACGCAAAAAGCAAGGAAAGTGGCTGTTCTGAGCCACTACTGAAATGTCAGCCGGCTAAATGGCAGCCACTTCATCATAACATGTTGGTATTTGTTACATGAAAATCTGCACGCTATGCAGGGGTGAATCCCTATAGCGTGCAGAATCAGACCAATCTGCACGCTATAGAGAGATGATGGCCTATAGCGTGCAAAAATCATGGGCGAGTGGTCTGCTAAATTATTTGACAAAGGTAAGAAGATATGTTTCAATAAAAAATTATATTTAAGTAACACTTTAATGTGATAAAGAGACAGCCGTAAAAGATAAAAAGCAGGCATAACGCCTGCGGTACGATCAGTTAAAAGTTGATGAGAATGTAAAAGTAAGTAGAGAGCAGGGTAACCACAGTTTATAGTTTGAGAGGCAAGGATAGACAGGAGTGCGGGATGAGAAATATCTGTATCAGTGATATTACGATGAAAGAGCAGGCACTGAAGGCTCAGTCGGGGCTTAGTTTCAGGGAAAAGCTGCAGCTGGCGAAAAATCTGGATAAGCTGAATGTTGATGTTATAGAGATAGGCTGTCCGGTTAACAAAAAAACCGATATACTCCTTATAAAGTCACTGGTCACTGCCGTTAGGAAAAGTACACTGGCAGTGAGTGTGGATATAAATGATCCGGCCGGGATAAAGGATATAGCTGCGGCCCTTAAGGGCGCGCGAAGCGCCAGACTGCAGGTGGAAGTGCCTGTAAGCACAGTGCAGATGGAGTATATCTGCGCCAGAAAACCGGACAAGGTCCTGGAACTTATAAGTCAGCTCGTGTCACGGTGCCGGGAGGAAATGGAAGATGTGGAATTCATCGCTCAGGATGCCGGAAGAAGCGAGAAAGAATTTTTATTTAAGGCCATAGAAACTGCAGTTTCGGCAGGCGCATCTCAGATAACGGTATGCGATACGGCAGGCTCGGTGCTGCCTGAGGAGGCTGGGCAGAAAACAGCAGAAATAAAAGCTGCTATCCCGGAAGGCACCAGACTGGGTGTAAGCTTTTCGGATGAATTTTCCATGGCAGTGGCGGATTCCATGGCTTCGGTGAAAGCCGGAGCCGATGAAGTGAAGGCCCAGGCAGGCGGAAGCGGAAACTGCAGGCTGGACAAGCTGGTAAAAACTATAAATGCCATCGGATCATTAGCGGATGCAGGATGTTCGGTCATAACTTCCCAGCTTCAGAGAGTTACGGGACAGATAAATAAAATGTGCGAAGAGCATAAAGAGGAAAATAATCCGGCCGGCGCAGAAAAAGAAGCAGATCCATCCTTATTCCTCAGCATACATGACAGCAGGGAGACTGTTCAGAAAATGACTGCTAAGCTGGGATATGAATTAGGTGAGGAAGACATAGATAAGGTATACGAAGCTTTTCTGAGGATCGCTGAAAAGAAAGAGCAGGTAGGAGCCAGGGAATTAGATGCCATAATAGCTGCGGCAGCCATGCAGGTGCCGGCCACATATAAAGTGGAGAGCTATGTAATAAATTCCGGAAATGTCCTTACGGCCAGCGCCCATATGAAGATAAACAAAGGCGGGGAGACTAAGGAGACTATCTGCCTGGGAGACGGCCCCATAGATGCTGCTTTCAGGGCTATAGAGCAGATCGTGGGAAGGCATTTCGAACTGGATGATTTTCAGGTTCAGTCAGTAACAGAAGGCCGGGAGGCCATGGGCGAGACCGTTGTAAGATTAAGGTCTGAAGGAAAGCTTTATTCCGGCCGGGGGATTTCTACAGATATAATAGGAAGCTCCATAAGAGCATATGTTAATACAGTGAATAAGATCGTTTATGAAGAATCCGAGGCAGCTATATGAGATTATCATTTTCCACAAGAGGCTGGAAGGATCTGTCATGGTCTGAGGCATTAGCTTATGCCGAGGAAATGAGATTCTCCGCCATAGAATTGTATGATGTGTTAAAGCACAGTTTCCTTACGGATAAACAGGGGCCATTTCATAAGTATGCTGTCGGATCCACCGTGAGAGCGCTAAGAGAAAAGCATCTGAGGATAGCATGTATTTCGACTTCCTGCGATATAAGTGACGGCAGGGAGGAAACACTTAAGCTGGCTGAAGATACCATAAGATTAAGCGCGGAAGTTAAATGCCCTTATGTCTGCATAAGAGCGGACAGAGATGATAAAGATCTGGTAAGGGCAGCGGTAAGAAGGCTTATAGATACAGCTAAAGAGCAGCGGGTGACGGTGCTTGTAAAGACCTGCGGAATATTTGCAGATACGGGAAGGCTCAGGGAGCTGATGAATTATTTCGCCAGCGATGAACTGGCGGCGCTCTGGGATATCCATAACACATGCAGGGTCCAGGGAGAAAAACCGTCGGAGAGCATCAGCAATCTGGGAGCCTATGTTAAGCATGTACAGTTAAGGGACAGCAACGACCTGGGAGGATACGAGCTTATAGGCGAAGGGACTATCCCGGTAGATGATGTGATGAGAGCGCTGAATTCCGTGGATTATAACGGATTTTTGTCACTGGTATGGAAGCCGGAATGGATGGAAGAAGATCTGGATATGCAGATAATCCTGCCGCACTTTGTTAATTATATGAGCCGTTTCGAGGATACAAGGGGTAAAAAACCTACCTTATATTTTAATCACGACGGAACGGGCCAGTATGTCTGGAAGAAAGATGAGCTTATAAGGGAAACTCTGGGACGGGTCCTCGAGCGGATGGCCATGGAATTTCCAGATCAGTACTGTTTCAAATATACGACATTAGATTATACAAGGACCTATGAGC
>R15__coassemble_1127_pt1 | contig 14812 bp, 12 predicted proteins | sample R15__metabat2_low_PE_011 | metagenome-assembled genome bin R15 | reverse complement strand
CCCCGCGTGGGGGGCGACATCGCATTTTTTTTTAAAAAAGGATAAAAAATGTTAAAAAGAAAAAGAGCAATAATTTTATTTTCCGCACTTTCTGTGCTGACTGCAGTTATGCTGCTGCTGTGTTCATGCCAGAGCAGTGAAACAACATTCATTGCGGATTCCCTGGATGATTTTTCAGGCAGACCCATAGGAATAATGCAGGGAGCTGTCTATGACAGCCTGGCAGTGGAATCGGGATATTTTAATGAAAATGAAAATTTCTGTTATTACGATACAGAGGTGGACATTTTCGCAGCCCTGGAAAGCGGCAAGATAGACAGCGCCATAATGGGGAAAAACTCCATGGGAGAAATGCTGGAGTCGAAAGAGAACATTGTTATGTTTCCTGAACCTGTGAATCAGGTGGAATATGCATATGCTTTTCCTAAGGGAAGTGAGCTGGTGGAAGAGTTTAACGAGGCTCTCAGGCAGATAGAAGAAAGCGGCCTTAAAGATGAGCTTCTGAGCAAATGGTATGATCCGGAAGATGTGACAGGGGTAGAGGGAATAGAGCAGGACTGGCCTGCAGAGAATGGAACACTGTCTTACTGGGTTAATTGCGGTTCACCGCCACTGGCATTTATAGGTTCCGACGGTGTGCCTACAGGATACAGCGTGGATCTGGTCAAGTCTGCAGCTAAGATGCTGGGTTATGAGCTGCAGATCAAAGAGGCGAATTTTAACGGGCTTATTGCAGCACTTCAGTCAGGAAGGGCAGATATAGCCGGACGATCGGTGGTTGTCACAGAGGAAAGAAAGGAGATAGTAGATTTTTCTGATCCCTTCCTCTATGACGATGTGGTGCTGATCGCCAGAGTGGAAAATGTGGAGCCTTCTCTTCTGTCCGGGGAAGCGGCAGCCTCAGAGCAGGGTGTTATCGAATGGATCACTGAAAATTTCAAAAAAACTTTTATAGAGGAAGACAGATGGCAGCTGTTTCTCAGCGGACTTTTGGTAACGCTGTGTGTCGCCGTGCTGTCAGCTATCATAGGAACTCTGTGCGGCTTCCTGGTCTATCTGGCACTAAGACGGGCCCCTAAGATACCGAAGCTTATACTGGGCAGGATAAATGGCTTCATATCCGGTATACCTGCTGTTGTGGTCCTTATGTGCCTTTTCTATATTGTTTTTCAGAATACGTCTCTGACAGGAACGATCATATCGGTGATCTCATTTTCGCTGATATTTGCAATATCTGTATATGATATGCTCATACTTGGGGTGGATGCTGTAAGCAAGGGACAGTTAGAGGCAGCCAGTGCGCTGGGACTTAAGGATAATGATGCCTTTTTCAGTATTGTCCTGCCTCAGGCTGTAAGGCATGTAAGTCAGCTTTATAAAAAAGAGCTGGCAGCTCTTATTAACGGAACTGCAATAGTGGGATATATAGCAGTACAGGATCTGACGAAGGTAAGTGACCTGATCAGGAGCAGGACCTTTGAGGCCTTTTTCCCGCTCATTGCCACGGCACTCATTTATTATTTCGCAGGGCGCATTCTCATAATCATGACAGGAAAGCTGCTGACTGTATTCGAATGGGAAAAATCAGACAATCGCAGAATGCGCAGATTAATGAAAGCTGCAGCTGATGATGACAGAAAAGATCACCTATACCGGGATGATCACGAGGTGACAGGCCGATGATAAAAATAGAAAATCTTGAAAAAAAATATCCCAATGGGAACAGAGTCCTGCATGACATTAACGCCTGCATAGAAAAGGGGGAAGTTATATCCGTAATAGGCCCTTCAGGCTGCGGTAAATCCACATTTATAAGATGTCTTAACCGTCTGGAAGAAATGAGCGGAGGACATGTGTGGTTTAACGATAAGGAGATCACAGGTAAAAAAGCAGACCTTCATAAACTCAGGCTTAATGTGGGCATGGTATTTCAGGAATTTAATCTGTTCGAAAATATGACAGCAGTGGAAAATGTTATGTTTCCTCAGATAAAAGCTCTGAAGAAAAACAAGAAAGAAGCATACAAGAAAGCCATGGAGCTTTTAAAGTCAGTAGGTATGGCAGAAAGAGCGCTCTATTACCCTTCCCAGATGTCAGGCGGGCAGAAACAGCGTGTGGCTATAGCCAGAACATTGTCTACAGATCCACAGCTGATACTTTTTGATGAACCTACCAGTGCTTTGGATCCTTCCATGGTAAATGAAGTAGAGATCGTATTAAGAAAACTGGCTAAAAACGGCACTACCATGATCATAGTCACACACAGCATGGAACTGGCTCGAAGTATCAGCAGCAGGATTTTTTACCTGGATGAGGGTACATTATACGAGGAAGGTACGCCGAAAGAGATATTTGAACATCCTAGAAGGCCTAAGACCAAGGCATTTGTCAACAAATTGAGGATAACTGAATTTAACATTGACTCAGAGGATTATGATTTTGTAGGTATGCTTTCTTTGATGGAGGCTTTTTCGGAACAGAATGATATTTCAAGATATGCCCGCAGACAATTAAGAGCGGTAACAGAAGAATTTATAATCGTGATCATGGGGCCTGAACTTTCACGGACAAGAAAGATCCATGTTATGGCTGCATATCAGCCGGTCACAGAACAGCTTCAGCTCGTAACTGAATATTCAGGTGATCGCTTTGATGCGAGAGAGCTTGTGAAAATAGACAGTATTGATGACAGATATGAGTTATCTGTCAGGATAATCAATGCTAATATCAGCACTTTCGAATATTTTTATGAGCCGGGTGAGTTTTTCTCTAACCGGATAGTCATGGAGTTCAGGAAAAAATAATATCAGGATATTTTGTGTGCTGAGACCTGGTCTGCGCCGGCAGATTCGAAAAATGAATGACAATCACATGTCAGTGTGATAAGCTATGTTTAAATTAGCAGATAAAGATAAAGGAGGATTTTTATATGTCAAAACCTATTGCTGATTATGTTAAACTTCCGGAGCTTGAGGAGTATGCCGAGTGGTTTAAGGATTTTGCGGATCTGTACCGTGAGGATGGCATTCTTCAGGTAACATGGAAGACAAAAGATATGCCTATGCATCACAGCGGCATGTCACATCGTGCCATCGGACAGTTAGCAAGGATAATCGGTTCCGACTGGAAAAATGAGATAATAATTTTCACTCACTTAGGTGATAACTGGATGATCGAATCAGACCCTAACGGCTGGGAGACTTATTCAGAACTTCCTACACAGCGTTTTCAGCATCAGTATTTCGATGATACTAACCTGTTTAAAAATATGGTATTTGATATCGATGTGCCTACGATCGGCGCTATACCGGGAGCAGGTTTCCACTGGGATTCAGCACTTTTATCAGACAATTACTATCTGTACAGAGGATACAGTGGCGGAAGTTCCGCACTGTCAGGGCGGTTTAGTACCCGGAGACGGTATGGGTATGCTGTGCCAGTTCTACATGGGAGTTAAAAGAGGCAACTATTATATGTCTACAACCCGCCAGATGACTGCTAAGGAAATGCTGGATTTCGGCTTCGTTTCAGAAGTAGTGGAAAAAGGCAAGGCAGTGGAGCGTGCCTGGGAGATCGCACGTATGTGGAAGAAGATGTCTTATGAGAACAGGACTATCATGGCGAACCTGATGAAGAGGCCTCTGCGCCGCTTTATGATGGAAGATTTCAAGCTGCATACAGTTTCTGAACAGTATGGCTCACTTTTAAGCATATTCGGCGGCACATTAGGTGACGAAAATTCAGGACAGCATGATGAAAAGTATATAAGCCGTGTTAATGACTGGAGATATGCTACCACAGATATGCAGAAACCACAGACATTTAAGAGCTGGTCAGAAATGCCTAAAAATGCTTCGGAATGGTTTGAAAAAGTCGAAAAAGGTGAGGCAGAGAATCCATTTGCCCATAATGACGATCCTGGATATTACAAACCATATCGTCCTTCAAAATAATGCTCATGTGTATTTCGCCAGGCAGTGACAGATCCATGCAGATCATCATGCCCGGCATTAAAGGTATACAAAAATAAAAATATGAAAGGAAATATGTTATGCCAAAGGTTTATACTGGTGATTACACCAAAATGTTTGATATCTCCGGCAAGAAGGCTGTTATAGTAGGCGGAGCCGGCGGATTCGGCGAGAAGATCGCAGAATGCTACGCTGCAAATGGCGTTGATGTATGTATTTCTTCCCGTAAGGAAGATAAGCTTGTGGAAGCTGAAGCTAAGATCAAAGCTGCGGCAGCTGAGGGCGTTAAGGTCATCCATTATGCCTGCGATGCAACTGATGAACAGGCTGTTATTGCTTTCCGTGATTTCGTAGTCAGCGAAGAAGGCTTAGGCGGCTGCGATATCCTCGTTAATGCTCAGGGATATAATAAGAAAATGTTCTCATGGGAGATAGATACTGAAGTGTGGAAGGGAATGTTGGACGCTAATATCACTTCCATGATGTACACCTGCCGTTATTTTGGAAACTGGATGAAGAACAATAATCTGGACGAAGGTGAAGTGCAGGTTCCGGAAAGCGAATTCGCTCAGGGACAGGCTAATCCTAACAAGGGTTACGGTAAGATAATCAATTTCAGCTCCGTTCGTGACTGCAGGATAGTAGCTAACGGCGGCATGGGCAATGTAGCTTACAACACCACTAAGGGTGCCGTTCAGATGCTTACTAAGGCCTATGCTTCAGATCTTCGTCCTAATATTCAGGTTAATGCTATAGGACCTACGATTACATATACGCCTATGATGGTGGGACTCCTTCCTCCTGATGAGACAGTACGTAATAATATTGCAGCCGCTCTTCCGGCTCAGAGAATAGGATATGAAATAGATGTATGCGGCCCGGCTATCTTCCTGGCTTCAGCAGCATCTGACATGGTAACAGCATCCGTCATCTACCCGGACGGCGGCTTAGTAGCAACCAGTTGAAGCAACAGGTGAGCAAGTACCAAAGAACTGACGCAGCAAAGCTGCAGTCAGTTCTTTGAGACTTGCGAACCGCCAAAGACACGAGCGTGAAGCGACGCTTAAGCGGCGCGGGAACGCGATAAATACGTGAAGCGCCGCTTAAGCGGCGCGGGAATGCGATACAGGAGAGATAAATGGAAAAGACTATCATTACGGCTGCCATGACAGGCGCTATCACACCGGCAGGATATAATATCCCGGAAAGACCAGAGCAGATCGCTGAGCAGGTATACGAATGCTTTAAGCTCGGTGCAAGCGTGTGCCATCTTCATATGAGAGATGATGAGAGCATGGGAGTTATGGATCCTGTGAAATTTTATCAGACAGTAAAAGCGATCAGAAGCTATAAGGATTGTGATATAATAATCAACTGCACGTCTTCGGGAGATAACAGGGTCTCTGATGATTCACCTTATGGCAATGCCATGAGGATGCTGCATCACAGGACTGTTCCGGGGATCGAAATGGGAACATTCGATGCATCTACTTTTAACTGGGGACTTCCGGGAGGCGTATTTCATAACAGCCAGAAGATGCTGTGCGAGCTTGGAACGATGTTCCAGGAAAAGGGCATAAAGCCGGAGTTTGAGATATTTGATTTCGGTGCCTTAAGAGCTATAGGGGCATATTGGAAAAAGGGATTTGTTAAGGAACCGCTGCATTTCCAGTTCTGTCTGGGTGTTTTAGGCGGCATGAATGCAACACCCCAGGATCTTCAGATCCTGCTTCAGGAAATGAAAAATCTTCAGGCAGCAGGAGATCTGCCCAAGGAGATAACATGGTCAGCCTTTGGTATCGGAAAGGGACATCTGCCAGTCATGTTCTCAGCACTGGCTAATGGCGGCGGAGTCCGGGTAGGCATGGAAGACAATGTTGTATTCGGAAAAGATAAAGACGGGAATAAGATAATGGCTACTAACATGATGCTTGTTGAAAGGGCAGCTTCAGCAGTGAGAGCTTACGGAAATGAGCCTGCGACTCCTGAAGAGGCACGTAAGATGTTAGGACTTAAGCCACTTGATATAGAGGCAGTTAATAAGGCATTAGACGCAGTGACAGAAGAGCAGCTCCTTGAAGCTAAAGCTTCCGTAAAGGAGCAGTTCGGCGGGCCGTATTTTGCTGCGGAAGGCAAAGGTAAGTAAGTCAGATAAAGTAAAACGGAGTTAAAAATGAGAGAAATTAAAAATGTTGCATGTGCGGGAGGCGGAGTCATAGGTTCAAGCTGGGCTCTTTATTATGCCATGAAAGGCCTTAATGTATGGCTTTATGACATTAATGACCAGGCTGTAGATAAGGCCAGATCCCAGATATGCTCAAGTCTTGATTCACTTGTTAAATTTAATGCCATAGATGAAGATAAAAGAAAAGATATAGAAAAGGCCATTAAATTTACGACTGATATGGAAGAAGCCGTGAAGGAGGCTGACCTTATACAGGAAAGCGGACCTGAGCGTGTGGAGATAAAAAGGAGCATAATCAAAAATATAGAAAGCTATGCTTCGGAGGATGCAATAATAGCCAGCAGCACCTCGGGACTTCTGGTCACTGATATTGCGGCAGAGGCCGAACACCCTGAGAGGATCGTAGGAACTCATCCTTACAACCCGCCTCATCTTATCCCCCTTGTTGAGATGACAAAGGGTGAAAAAACTGATCCGCAGATATTGAATGAAGCTCATGATTTTTATCAGGGCATAGGTAAGGAAGCTATCATATTAAATAAGGAATGTCCGGGATATATTGCTAACAGACTGCAGCTGGCACTGTACCGTGAGGTAAAGGATCTTGTAATGCGTGGCTTCTGTTCGGTAGAGGATGCGGACAAGGCACTGGTTTACGGTCCCGGGATCCGCTGGGCCATATTCGGTCACAGTATGATCATGCAGTTAGGAAATCCTAACGGACTTAGCGGCATGGAGAAAATGCTGGGCAACTCAGGTGATGTATGGCTCAGCGATATGGCTAACTGGACCCATCAGCCTGAAAACTGGGCAGAGATCGCCCAGCCCGGTGTAGATGAAGAAATGAAGAATTTCCCTGATTATGTAGGCCATACTAATGAAGAGTGCAGGCAGTACAGGGATCAGATGCTCATTGATATCTTAAAACTGCACAGAAAATTCTGAGAGATAAGATAAACAGAAAGAAAGTTTTATGAATTATGACAGCTTCAATAGATAATTTCAAAAAAAAGAGGATTTACTGCATGGCAGCAGCGCTCATAATCTCGCTGTGTGCAGGTTTCGGTTATGCCTGGAGTGTGCTCCAGGCACCTATTATTGAGATTCATGGATGGTCAGACAGCAGCGTTTCCCTGGCATACACATTAACTGTCGTATGTTCTACCCTTACATCCCTGTGTCTGGGGGCTTTTATAAGGAAAATGGGAACGAAAAAGTCTGTTCTTTTAGGCAGCGTGCTTTTCGGCGGCGGTCTGTTCCTTACAGGGGTGATGACCAGTTTATGGCAGCTGTATTTTTTCTATGCTGTGCTGACCGGCGTGGGCACAGGCCTTATATATCCGGTACTTATGGCTTATGTGGTTAAGCTTTTTCCTGAAAAACCGGGACTGGCATCGGGCCTTGGGACTGCATTTTACGGTGCGGGAGCCATGCTGTGGGCACCTACTGCTGCGGGGATCATCGAAGGAGTGTCGTTTAAGGCAGCCTGCATGATCTTAGGAGGGGGCTTTTTCGTTATCATTGCAGCCCTTTCTTTTCTCATCAAGGATCCTACGGAAGCCTTTATAGAAGCCATGAGCAGAAAAGTTCAGCCGGACGATGATGCAGAAGAGGAAAAATTCAGTGAAAGCGAAAATGAGCTTTCAGCTGATGATAACTTCAGAAGATATGAAATGGTAAGGACAAAGACCTTTTATCTTACGGCGGCAACATTTGCATTGGGGCTTATAGCAGGCGTCATAGTAATAAGTCAGGCCAGCCCTATAATGCAGAGGCAGTTCGGCATGGAACCGGTGGCTGCTGCAACATTCGTAAGTGTATTTTCCGCATGCAATATGGCGGGAAGATTCGGCTGGGGTGCTGTGTCGGATAAGACAGGTATAAGGAAGGCTGTCCTGTATGTATTTGCCGTGTGTATCCTTTCCATGGCTCTTATCAGTATCGTTAAAAATGATCTGGTGGGCATTGTGGCCCTGTGTCTGGCTGCAAGCTGCTACGGTGGTTTAGCTTCTATGCTCACACCCTTTACGGCCCAGCTTTTCGGCTCTAAATATATCACAGAAAATTACGGCGTAATGTATCTGGTGTTCGGTGTGGCCAGTTTAGTAGGACCTTTGTTAGCTTCAGGGATCTACTCAGGCATGGGAAGCTATACTATGGCATTCGTCCTGGCAGGAGTGCTGGCAGTCATAGGTCAGATGATCTCGCTATTCATCAAAAAACCGGTTAAAAATGCCGGAAGCGGCAGGCTGAAAAATTATATAAAAAGGAAGTCTAAATGATAACAAGCAAAGTAAGAAAAAAAGAAGAAATAATAAGTCTCTTTAAGGACGGCATGGTAGTGGCTATAGGAGGACAGGCTACCATGGGAGCTCCATACGAGCTTATAGAATGCCTGCTTGAAAGCGGTGCTAAGCATCTTACGACTATCTCCATAGATTCGGGAGATCCTGATTATGCCATAGGCCGTCTGGTCCATGCGGGACTTATTGATAAAATGTATGTTTCACATACAGGTGTTAATCCCGAGACCATGAGACTTATAGATGAAGGCAAGATAGAGGCTGAATATAATCCTATGGGAACTTTGGTGGAACGTATGCGTGCCGGAGGTTACGGCTTAGGCGGCATATTGACCAAAGTTGGTCTGGGGACTATGGTGCAGAAAGGAAAGCAGCTCATTACGGTAAATGGGGAAGAATATATAGTGGAACCTGCGTTAAGGGCAGATATAGCACTGGTTCATGCCCATATAGTGGACAGTTACGGTAATATGATGTTTTACGGAACAGACACTAATGATAATCCCATTGCAGCCACCTGCGCGGATATAACTGTAGTCGAGGCAGAAAAACTAGTTCCCATCGGAGAACTTAAGATAGAAAACAGACAGCTTTCAGGCGCATATGTGGATCATATTTTAGATCAGAATGTTATCTGTCCTGTTAATAAAGATATGAGCACCAGGTTTCCGGGACTGCAGGCATGACATATAAAAAGTAAGGCGCAGGAAGCGGATATCATCAGCCTTGATGATGCAGATGGAGTGAACAATGGATAACAGAAATTTTATAGCAAAAAGGGCGGCACAGTATTTTAAACCCGGAGACGTAGTAAATGTGGGGATCGGCATCCCGAGTCTGTGCGGGAGCTATGCAGCAGAGGGCGTCATGTTCGAAACGGAAAATGGAGCCTTAGGCGTGGGAGAACAGGTTAAGGAAGATGCTGAAACAAGAAGATTCACCAATGCAGGCGGTGTTCAGTTCATGCCGGCTATGGCTGCTTCATATTTTTCCAGTGATATGTCTTTTGGTATGATCAGAGGCGGCAGGATGGATGCCACGGTCTTAGGAGGACTGCAGGTGTCCGAAAAAGGAGATCTGGCTAACTGGTCCAGCGGTCATAAGATATTCGGCATGGGCGGAGCCATGGATCTGGTCAATGGCGTTAAAAAGGTCATTGTGGCCATGGAACTGTGTACTAAAGATGGTAAAGCTAAAGTAGTAAATGAATGCACACTGCCCCTTACAGGTCTTAGATGTGTGGACCATATCGTTACCGAGCTGTGTGTTATAGATGTGACAGATGACGGGCTGGTCCTTAAAGAAGTCAGAAAAGGACATACAGCAGAAGAAATACAGAGTCTTGTAGAACCGAAGCTTATAATATCCGGGGATCTTGCGCAGATGCCGGAGTAAATATCTACAGAGTGTAAAATAAGGAGTAAGAGATGTTAGAAAATGTTGTTGTAGTGGCTTACGGAAGATCCGCAGTAGCCAAAGCCGGAAAAAAAGGTGCCTTAAGAAATATGCATCCCATAGATATGGGAGGCCTTACACTTAAAGGGATCTTAGACAGGCATCCTGAAATTTCAAAGGACATGATAGAAGATCTTATCCTGGGCTGTGCTCTTCCTGAAGAAGTCCAGGGACTTAATCCGGCTAAACTTGTGGCTTCGAGAGCAGGGCTTCCTGATACGGCTGCAGGACTTACGGTGGACAGATTCTGCTCATCATCCCTTAATGCCATCGCCGTGGGAGCATGGCAGATCGAGTGCGGACAGGCTGATGTGCTGGTGGCAGGTGGTATAGAGAGCATGAGCGCTCTTCCGATGACATTTGACAGGAGTATATATCATAATAAGTGGATAAGGGAAAATGATCCTGCGGAATATATATCCAACGGTGAAACAGCGGAAAATGTTGCCGCTAAATATAATATATGCCGTGAGGAAATGGATATGTTCGCACTGGCCAGCCATACTAAGGCTGCCAGAGCCATAGACGAAGGAAGATTTAAAGATCAGATAATCCCGCTGCCCGGAGTAGACGCAGAAGGCAATGAAATAATATTTGATACCGACCAGGGAGTAAGAAGAGATACTAATATGGCTAAGCTTGCTGATATGAAGCCATGCTTCAGGGAAGATGGTCTGGTAACGGCTGCCACTTCTTCGCAGGTCAGTGACGGAGCAGCATTCGTGCTGCTGATGAGTGAAAAGAAGGCGCAGGCCGAAGGCATAAAGGCCATAGCTAAATTCAGAGGCTTTAATGTGGCGGGTATAGATCCATCCTTTATGGGTGAGGGACCTATAAGCGCTGTTCCTAAGGTGCTGGAATTTACAGGACTCAGTATAGATGATATGGATGTTATCGAGCTCAACGAAGCATTTGCAGCTCAGGCCCTTCCTTGTATCAGAGAACTGAAGATGGATCCTTCAAAGGTTAATCCTAACGGCGGAGCTCTGGCTTTAGGGCATCCTTTAGGGGCTACGGGAGCTATACTCAGCTGTAAGGCTTTAGCAGAACTTGAAAGGATCAACGGCAGATATGCCATGGTGACCATGTGCGTAGCCGGAGGTATGGGCGCTGCCGGAATTTTTGAGAGAGTTTAAAAATAAAATTAATTTTAAATATGAGGTAACTTTTAAAAGGAGTGAACTGCAGATGAGTGATATTAAATTTACAGTAGACGGTAAAGAAGTCGTTTGTGAACAGGGAAAAAGCATACTGGAGGCTGCACTGGATGCGGGGATCTATATTCCGCACATATGCACGCATCCGGATCTCCCGGTTCAGGGAAATTGTAATTTGTGCGTAGTACAGATAGAAGGAAAAGACGGTGTGTTTAAGTCCTGTGAAACTAAGGCAGAGGATGGCATGGCTGTGCATACGGACAGCAAAGATGTGCTGAGAGTAAGAAATACAGCTCTTGAATTTATCCTTTCCGAACATCCTACGGACTGTACGGGATGCAAGGCCTACGGCAAATGCGAGCTGCAGACTCTTATGCAGTATTCAGGCGTTATACATACCAGATTAAGACATGTTCACAGGGAAACAAATTCCATAAATAATAAAAACCTGCTTATCAGCCGTGAAATGGAGCGTTGTATCCAGTGCGGACGATGCATAAGGGCCTGCACAGACCTCAGGGGTGCCAATATCCTGCGCTATAACAGAAAAGGCTGGGAAACATATGTGGGAACAGCAGATGATCTGCCTCTTAACAGTACAAACTGCCGTTTCTGCTCTGCCTGCGTAGAGGTATGTCCTACAGGAGCTTTAACAGATGTGGCAGGCGTATTCAGGGATGATATCCCCAGAGAGGAAGCTTTGATACCTTGTAAGGCAGAATGTCCTGCGCATATCGATATCCCGGGATACTTAAGAGCTGTCCATGAAGGAAACTGTGATAAGGCTGTGGCTATAATAAGGGAAAAAGTTCCATTCCCGCATGCTTTAGGCCTTGTATGCAATAACAGATGCGAGAAGGGCTGCAAACATGAGGCTCTTAACAGCCCTGTTTCCATTAAGAATATAAAAAGATATGCGGCAGAACATGATGAAAGTGAAAGCTGGAGAGAAAAATATCTCAAATGCGGCTTGAGAACAGATAAAAAAGTAGCTGTAATAGGCGGCGGTGCCTGCGGCCTTACGGCAGCTTATTATCTTAATAAAAAAGGTCATGATGTTACTGTATACGAAGAAAAGAAGATCCCCGGAGGCCATATGACCAGCGGTATGCCTGAATACAGGATACCTACAAAAGCCGTATTAGACGAGATCCAGGTTATAGAAGACAGCGGAGTAAGAATAGTATGCGATCATAAGGTCGAAAATGCCGGAGAACTTAAGAAACGCTACGATGCGGTACTCGTAGCTATAGGAACATCAGTAGGTAAAAAACTCACATACCTTAAGGGCAGCGACCTGCCGCAGGTTTATTCTGCACTGGAGATACTTCAGGCCCAGAGACTCAATAAAGACATAGATCTGGGAGAAACTGTATCTATAATAGGCGGAGGCAATGTAGCTTTCGATGTGGCAGGCACGCTTATCAGGATGGGTAAGAAGGTTAATGTAGTATGCCTCGAAAAGGATGCTTCCCAGGCCACACCGTCAGAACGTGATGCGGCAGTGGAAGAGGGAGCAGTTTTATATGATTCTCATTCTAATGAAGCTATATTAGGAACAGAAAAGGTTACGGGACTGCAGGTACATAAGATAAACAGCTTCTATTTTGATAAGGAGACCAGAGCATTGGTTGAAGATCCTATAGAAGGAAGTACTTATGTCATCCCCTGTGACAGCATAGTATTCGCTGCAGGCCAGGTTACAGGACTTACGGCTGATTTCGGTCTGGAACTTAACAGATTCGGCTATCCTATAGACCCTGCTACAGGCAAGTCAGAATACACTACATCAGTGGAAGGAGTATTTGCAGCAGGCGATGTTATAACAGGGACCAAATTTCTGATCGATGCCATAGCAGGAGGCAGGGAAGCAGCTTCATTGATGGATAAATATTTGGGAGGAGACGGAGATATTGATGAGACTCTGATCGACAGAAGCCTTGATCCGTATATAGGTGAGATCGAGAATTTCTGCAGGATCGAGAGAAATGAAATGGCTGAACGCGAAGCAGATATAAGAAAGAAAGATTTTGCGCCGGTCAGTGAAGGATTTACATGCGAGCAGGCAATATGTGAATCAGGAAGATGTCTTCAGTGTGACCTTCGTCCGGAACTTAGTCATGTTAAGCTGTGGACTGAATATACGAAATAATTAGTGGATTACGAGGTGAAAGATAATGAATTGTAATTGTGATATAAAAATGCTTCCTGATAAGGAAATGCTTAATAATATTTCAACAGATAAATTCTGTCCTGTGGACTGGGCTTTAAGAGTGGCAGATATAGGAAGGCTGAATAACTGCGGTCAGTCGGTCATGTGCAGAAGCGGCATTAACCAGTTGTGGAATATCATAAATGATATAGTAAACGGTAAAGGCCATAAGGGGGATATTGAGCTGCTTAAGGACCTTGCTGAGACCATAGTGCTTTCTAATGGCTGCGAATGGGCAGCTGATGCAGCAGATTCCATTTTAACAGCTATAAATAAATTCCCTGATGAATGGGAAAATCACCTTTTAAGAAAACGCTGCAGCAGCGGAAGCTGCAAGGCATTAAAGTCAGGTGCTGAATCAAGGGAAGTTAAGTCAAGAAAGAAATTCTCCGAAAAGAGTGAAGTAGACGTGGTTGTATGCGGCGGCGGTATGTCAGGCCTTGCTGCGGCTACTCAGGCAGCTGAACTGGGTCTTTCGGTCATCTGCATAGAAAAGTCCGGAACTACAGGCGGAGCTGCTAATATGGGTATGGCATTTTTCGCTGTTGAGAGCAAGTACCAGAGAGACCAGATGTATGAATGGACTAAGGATGATGCTTTCAATGATTTTATGGAATATACGCATTGGAAGGCAGATGCTGCAACTGTACGCCGCTGGTTCAATATGAGCGCAAGTACAGTTGAGTGGATGGAAGAAAAAGGCATTGAATTCTTAGGCGCATACAAATATTTCCAGGACAGTCACGCAACACAGCATATGATAAAGCTTCCTGGGGCTGATAAGCCGGTAGAGCGTCAGGCTACGTACATGATAAAGAAAGTTACTGAGTATGCAGTGTCTTTAGGCGTTGATTTCAGATTCTACACATCCTGTAAAAAACTTATCATGGAAGACGGCAGGGCAGCAGGTGTCATAGCGGTTGATAAGGACGGAAAAGAATATGAGATCCGTTCAGACGCTGTTATAGTAGGTACCGGCGGCATAGGCAACAATGTCGAAATGATCGAAAAATACATGGGCTGGGTATGGGGCCGTGATATGTTTACTTTCCGTATCCCGGGCATAGACGGTGACGGTATCAACATGGTATGGGATGCAGGTGGAGCCCAGGCACCTATCAGCATGGAAATGATATATAACACTCCGGGCACAACTGACGTATTCAAGACTCTTTCAGAAACCATGCGCCAGCCGTCCACCATTATGGTAAATATCGAAGGCAACCGTGTAACGAATGAGAGGATAATGAACAATACCACATTTACAGGTAATACTGTAATGGCCCAGACAGGCCACAGGGCCTTTACCATCATGGGCCAGTATGGGATCGATTATCTGAAAAAACATGGTCTGGATTATATTACATACCATCATGGCATAAAGGATCTGGACAGATTCGACTATGAGATGGAGCTCTATTTCGCAGGCGCTGAATCTGCAGCTGAGAATTCAGTTTTCTCCAGTGACATGGGTGTTAAGTATACAGAAGATAAGGAACAGAATTTCTGGGTATGTGATTCCATAGAGG
>R15__coassemble_1098_pt1 | contig 15198 bp, 14 predicted proteins | sample R15__metabat2_low_PE_011 | metagenome-assembled genome bin R15 | reverse complement strand
TTTGTTTCCGGTGTATATCACATACAATTCAGGCTCGGGCAGTTCTATCCTTGCAGAGCTGTACACGTCCAGCTTGTTTTCGTTTATATAATCCTGATATGTCTGCACAAGATACATCAATGCACGCACGATTATGTTTTCAGACCACGTAGACTGTGCCTCAACTAACACCATAAGCCTGTTGCCGACTCGGAATCCAAGGTCATTATATATCCCATCTACAAGGACATTTCCCAGTGTCACGATGTCTATATCTTCTGCCACGGCCTCTGTGTCCTCCGGATGCAGCACCCTGTACATCTCGAGGACGTTGTTCACGTCCCCAAGCCTTTTCAGCCTGTCATCATCCAAGGCAAACCCTTTCTTCATGAACTCCTTCAGAATCCCGGTTACCCAGATTCTAAACCGGATACCGAGAAGCGACTTCATGCGATATCCAACAGAAATAATGACATCCAGGTTATAATCCACTTGATATTCTTTACCACCTGAGGCAGTGCAGGCAAATTTTACCCATACTGAATTTTTATCCAGTTTGTTCTCCATCCTTAAAAATATTTCTAAAATAAGCTTGAATGGGCATTACTCTTCTTTCCTTATCTTTTCCATCTGAATATAATAAGCCATAAAGCGAATTAGATAATCCGGAGCAGTTCTCGTACCTCTTTCCCACTCTGTTACCGTTCGATACGGAATATTAAGATACTCGCAAAACTCTTTCCGGTTCAGTCCTGTGGATTCTCTTAACCTTTTTATTTCGATTTGGCAATCTGTCAATGTATTGTTTTTCATAATTATTTCTCACCTTACATTTTGTGCAAATCATATCACAACATTTGTTTTTATGCAATGTGTAACTTGCTTTCGATGAAGATTTATTTCTCGAATCCGCAGGGCGCTTGCTTGACACATTTGCACTAAGGATTATTTGGCTCTTTCAATTTCGCGTTGCGGCGTTTTCTGCGTCTTTTTGTGGAAATGGTGCAAGAGAACGTAAGTGTCGTCGTCTTGTACCGTGATCCGACAACAAGGACTTTCACCCATTAGAAGCATGCGCCGCCTGGCACGCATGCAGTAAAAAACCAACCCGCTGGGTTGGTTTTTCAAAGGAGAAGGTATTTCATTTTTATGGGGTGTAGTAAAACTATATGTATTGGGGGTTTTACGATACGTAGTTTATCATGCTTTCCCCAAACAGTCTCACCAAACTTTTATAAATGTTTTAAAATGTTTTGTGCATATTGTACAATTTATTCCTGCACCACTTCTTCCTGCACATTTTCTTCCTGCACGATCTTCTCCGGTGCTTCTTCCTCCGACTCGAAAAGATCTTCGAATTCTTCCCTACTGATCTTTTCCTTCTTAATAAGAAGCTGAGCACTCTTCTCTAACACTTCCATATGTTTTACGATCAGAGCCTTAGCTTTCTCGTAGCAGGAATCGATTATATTCTTTACTTCCGCATCAATAAGGGCAGCGGTGGATTCAGAGTAGGTCTTAGCCTGACCCCAGTCACGGCCTATAAATACCTCATCAGACTCAGATCCGGCATAGTCAATAAGTCCTAACCTGTCGCTCATGCCATACTGAGTTACCATGGCTCTGGCAGTACCTGTAGCCTGCTTTATATCCTGGCTCGCGCCCATGGTCACATCGTTAAAGATCAATTCCTCTGCGATACGGCCGCCCAGGGAAACCATGATGCTGTGGAGCATCTTTCCTTTTGTGATATACATCTCATCCTTTTCAGGAAGAGGCATGGTATAGCCTCCTGCCGCACCGGTAGGGATTATGGACACCATATGAACCGGGCCCACATCCGGGAGCAGATGGAATAATATCGCATGTCCGCTTTCATGATAAGCAGTGATCCGCTTTTCCTCCATGGAAACCACTCTGCTCTTTTTCTCCACACCGATACCGATCTTAATGAAAGCTTTTTCTATGTCTGCCTGCTTGATGTAGCTTCTGCCTGCTGCGGCAGCATTTATAGCAGATTCATTAAGAAGATTCTCCAGGTCAGCCCCGGCGAATCCCGCCGTAGTCCTGGCCACTGTCTCCAGATCAACATCTTCCGCTAAAGGCTTATTCCTTGAGTGAACCTTAAGTATGGCCTCCCTGCCTGCCACATCAGGTCTTCCAACATATATTCTCCTGTCGAAACGGCCAGGTCTTAAAATGGCAGGATCAAGTATATCCACACGGTTCGTAGCAGCCATGACTATGATGCCTTCATTCACACCGAAGCCATCCATCTCAACAAGGATCTGGTTAAGAGTCTGTTCCCTTTCATCGTGTCCGCCGCCTAAGCCCGAACCACGTTTTCTGGCAACAGCATCGATCTCATCTATAAATATTATACAGGGAGAATTTTTCTTAGCTTCACCGAAAAGATCTCTTACACGGGAAGCACCCCCGCCGACGAACATTTCTACGAAATCAGATCCGGACATGTGGAAGAAAGGTACCCCGGCTTCACCTGCTACAGCTCTGGCCAGCAAGGTTTTACCTGTTCCCGGAGGGCCTTCAAGGATCATGCCCTTGGGTATCCTTGCGCCCACCTTAGTATATTTCTGCGGATTCTTAAGGAAATCCACCACTTCCTCAAGCTGGGCCTTCTCTTCATTCAAGCCTGCCACATCTGCAAATGTAGTCTTATTATCCTGGGCCAATGTAGCCTTAGCTCTGCTTTTTCCGAAAGACATGACTCCGCCTCCGGCTCCCGAGGCGTTCCTGCTTATTATGCTGAAAATGATTATCATTATAATAAGCATCACCAGCATAGGCAGAAGAGTTGATACGAAAAATCCCTCTCTGGTAACATCATTCAGCTTATAATCAAGATCTCTGTCCTTTAATTCATCTGTGATAGTGCCGACATTTTCCACATACATAGAAGCTGTTGTCCCATCCTTAAAGGTAACAACCACCACACCTGTGGGGATCTCTGAATTCTGCTTGATAGTAATATCCGAGATCGTTTCATGTTTCAGGTCATCCTCGAATTCACTGTATGTATATACAGCAGTCTGAGTGTTAGATCCCGTCACAAAATAAATAACCGCAAATATCGCCAGAACAATGGCGAAATAGATTATTATTCCCTTACTGCTTTTTCCCATTTTATATCCTCAAAAATTTATTTTATGCAGAAACTCTTCCGTATCGGATTTTCAATCCGCACCATATTTTCGGCCTGCAGCCACAGCTTCAGTCTGCACCCCGGACGATCCGGACCCGATCGCATCAGTCCTTGATGATGCCTATGAAAGGAAGATTCCTGTACTGCTGATTATAATCAAGGCCCCAGCCTACCACAAATTCGTCAGGTATCTGGAATCCCACATAATCCGGTTCAATGTTCACAGTCCTGCGTTCCTTCTTATCCAGAAGAGTCACTATCGTCAGACTGGCAGGATTTTTAGCACGGAGAAGATCAGCGAGCATCTGAAGTGTAAGTCCGGAATCGATAATGTCCTCAATAATGATAACATGTTTATCTCTTACAGAACGCTCAATATCTTTTGTTATCAGGACTTTTCCTGTGGATGAGGTTCCCGCATAGCTTGAAGCTGACATAAATTCCATCTCAACAGGAATAGACAGTTTCTGTGCCAGCTCTGTCATAAAAAATACAGAACCATTTAATATACCTATAAGAACAACATCCTTGTCCTTAAATCTTTCGCTGATATTATCAGCCATATCTTTTATTCTTGCTCTAACATCTTCTTCAGAAATCAATACCTCAATGCTGCTCATAATTGCCTCCACTTATACTGACCTCAATAGCATGGGCCGTAAAATCTGTTATCTTAAAGGTCTCAGAGATCCTGTGACCTAAAATCCACAAAACTTCATGATCATCTCTCAGCACCAGCGCATTTCGACGTTCTTCCTGCGGTACCTTCTGATCAACAAAAAACTTCTTCACAGTTTTTCTTCCGCCGAAAAAACTGATCTCATCGCTGTTCTGGGGCTTTTTCAAGACCAAATTACCCTTTATTTTATCAAAATCAAAGGCTTTTGTATACTTGTTTTTCTCCATAAGCCTCTGCCTGTTGGCAGAATTAACTTCTGTGATCTTGACCGCCAGCCTCAGAGAATTCCAAAGATCGTAATAAACCGGTTCATAACTGAGATCATCTATGTCTATCAGCAGCTGATGTTCGGGCTCCGGCTCGATCAATCTGCCATCAGGTGACAGGGATGTGGTGCTCACCATATTCTGGGCCTGCAGATCTTCCCGGCTCGCCAGCCTCATTATTATCCTGCTGTAGCTTTTGATGGCAATGATATTGTAGGGTATCTGAACTCTCCGTCCCGTCTGTTTATCTGCCAATGCCAGCACAGCCGCCACATGTTTGTTTCCTATATCCTTTACAGAGCCCGCCAGTTTAGCTGCGCACTCATAGATCACGGCACTCTTCAGCACCGGATCCATTATCCGGAATCTCTCCAGATCTATATTAAGACCATCCTCGCTTTCATCCACCGTCAATGCATATGCCCTGGCAGTTTCCCCATCCATAAAAAGTTTTGTTTTTCTTATAGCCTTAGCCGTTTCATTTATATGGGCTGCCGCCTTCGGATTTATCTTTTTTAATTCAGGAAGAACATTAAGTCTTATTTTATTCCTGGCAAATTCATCCTGCATATTAGTCGAATCGGTCCTGAATCCTATCTTCTGTTCATTAAGATATTCCTCTATCTCTTCCCTGCTCAGGCAGAGCATAGGTCTTACTATCGTGAGACCGTCCCTTTCTGTCACCGGCTGCATGCCCTGCAACCCTTTAAGGTCACTGCCTCTTATTATATTTAAGAGAATGGTCTCCGCATTATCATCGCTGTGATGAGCCACTGCTACCTTTATAAGTTCTGTGCTTTCGTCATCCTTTATAAGCTTTTGTGCCAGCTGCCTGAAGGCCTGATACCTTGCTTCCCTGCCCGCCTCTTCTATGCTTATATTTTTTCTGAAAGCATAAGTTTTTACATCAGCATGCACTCCGACGCATTTAACTCCGCAGTCCTCACAATATTTTTTTACAAATTCCTCATCACCATCAGCTTCCTCTCCCCGCAGCATGTGATTGACATGCAGCACAGTTATGGAAAGCGGCATCTCCTCTGCTAAAGAGCACATAAGAGTCATCAGGCCTATGGAATCTGCGCCCCCTGAAACTCCTAATATGACCCTGTCACCGTCAGAAAACAGTTCATGCTCCCTGATATATTTTTTAAAAGACTGATAAATCGAAGCCGCGCTCACAGCTTTAATCTTCCTTTCTGAAAATGATCTCGTCCGGATAAATATATCCTATGGACTTAGCTTTTTCTTCTATATACTCTATGGTCTGGACATAAGATTCTTTATCATCTAACTGCTCCTGCCGTCCCATCTGATATTCGAGCTGTTCTTCGAGCCTTTGAAGCCGTATTTCATCTTCTGCATTTTTCTTATTATACTTAATAATCTGTATGCCGAAGATCACACAGATTATCAGCACCGCTATTCCCACCAAAATGGCCAGCTGCCTGTTTTTTTTCAGTTTTTGTTCAACCTTTATATTCATGTACGGCTTTATATCAGAGGATCTTAAACATCTGTGCAGCCTCTTCTTTTCTTATACTCTCGCTGAGGCTTAAGACCTCGGCTTTCACACTCTTTTCGCCGAAAGCTATTTCTATTATATCTCCTATCTTGACATCATAGGATGCCTTTACAGCTTTACCGTTGACAGATATCCTGCCGGCATCGCAGGCATCATTAGCCACCGTACGCCGCTTGATCAATCTTGAAACTTTTAAAAATTTATCTATCCTCATACTCATTTCATTTATAAAAGGGGGATGGTCCTTATTACCATCCCCCTTTTAATCACAAGATTCCAGATTAGTTAAGGGCATCCTTAAATGCTTTTCCTGCCTTGAAGCTAGGTGTCAGAGATGCAGCGATCTTAATTTCCTCTCCTGTGTGCGGATTACGTCCTACACGTGCAGCCCTTTTGCTTACGCCGAATGTTCCGAATCCAACGATCTGAACTTTATTATCAGCATCTTTCTTCAGTTCTTCCTGGACAGCGCTTACAAAAGCCTGCAATGCAGCTGAACACTGTGTTTTCTTCAAGCCTGACTTTTCTGCCATCGCTTCGATCAATTCTACCTTATTCATGTCTTTCCTCCTAAATAGTCATTGTTCATACAATTAACGCCATCCTCGTTAACTTGTCTAATAAATTATACTTAAAAGTAAATGTTTGTCAATGGAAAGCCGCTTCTGCATTGACTTTTTTCCTTTCTCAGAATATACTCACTGACATGTTTCTGAAAAACAATGACATTCATATTAAAAAAAGTGATTTTCTCCTGCTGCCTAACATACTTACTTATGTAAGGCTGCTTCTTGTGCCTGTTTTCATTATAGTTTATATGAATGCCGAATCCTTATCTGCTCACATCTGGGCAGCTGTCATAATCATACTTTCAGGAGCCACCGATGTGGCCGATGGCTTCATTGCCAGAAACTGGAATCTGGTATCAGATCTTGGAAGGATATTAGACCCCATCGCTGATAAAGCCATGCAGTTCGCCATGATGTTCTGTGTAGTTATCAGATACAGATGGGTCCTGCTGCTCATCATCATATACGCTGTAAAAGAATTATTGTCATTTATTGTCACCGGGCTTTTATTTACCCGGGGTAAACACATAAAAGGTTCCATGTGGTGCGGCAAGGTCTGCACAGTGGTCCTCTTTATTGTTATGCTGATTTTTGTGGTAGTGCCTTCCGTACCTTCCCCTGTAGTCACAACCCTTATAGGATTCGCAGCGGCATTCATGATCCTTTCGTTTTTTGTCTACATGAGAGAATATTTTAAGCTCTATATAGAATATCTTAATGAACAGAAGAATCCCTTCGGAGAAGATATTTCACCATTAGATAAAGTGACTGCCCCATTAGAGCAGTCACATAAAAAGCATTAATATAATTCCGCTATTCCCGCTGTATTGCGTCACACTAGTTAAGCCAGTCTTTTATCCTGCTGTAGATTCCCTCTGCATCCAGTTTGAATTCATGCAGCAGCACCTTAGCAGCACCGGAATGGCCGAATACGTCATTTACAGCTATCCCCAGGATCTTAGTGGGGCACTCTGCCGCAGCTGCCTCACACACGGCACTGTATAAGCCGCCTATTATGGAATGTTCCTCCACAGTAACGGCCTTTTTTGTCTTCATAAGACTTTTTACCAGTAATTCCCTGTCTATAGGTTTTATGGTGTGGATATCGATCACTTCTGCGTCTATGCCATCTGCCTCCAGCATCTGTGCAGCCTTCAGGCTTTCACATACTTCCAGTCCCGTGGCGATGATAGTAAGATCCTTTCCTTCCCTTAGCGTGATCCCTTTTCCGATCTCAAATTCATAATCTTCAGGATCAAAGATAACAGGGACCGCCAGTCTTCCCAGCCTTATATAGACAGGTCCTTCATATTCATAAGCAGCTCTCACTGCAGCAGCTGCCTCCGTATCATCCGCAGGATTTATCACGACCATGCCCGGGATAGTCCTCATAAGTGATATATCCTCCAGGCACTGGTGAGTAGCGCCGTCTTCCCCTACCGATATCCCCGCATGGCTTGCAGCCACCTTAACATTCATTTTAGAATGGGCGATGGAATTTCTGACCTGTTCATAAGCTCTTCCCGCTGCGAACATGGCAAATGAAGACGCAAATGCTACTTTCCCGCAGCTGGCCAGTCCGGCCGCTATGCTCATCATATTGCCCTCAGCGATCCCGCAGTCAATATGTCTGTCCGGAAAAGCCTTTTTAAACACTTCTGTTTTAGTCGCCCCAGCCAGGTCAGCATCTAAGACCACCAGGTCTTCATGTTCCTTTCCCAGTTCCGCCAGAGTCCTTCCGTAGCTGTCCCTTGTTGCAATACTTTTATCTGATGACAAATTTATCTTCATTTCTTATCTTCCCTCGTTAAGTTCTTTCATCGCCTGCTCATACTGTTCATCGTTAGGAGCCTTACCATGCCACGCAGCCTGATTTTCCATGTAGGAAACTCCCTTGCCTTTAATGCTGCGTGCTATTATAATGCTCGGTTTTCCCTTGCATTGTCTTGCCTGGGCAAATGCTTCCGCCAGAGATCCGAAATCATGGGCATCTGCTTTAATAACATTAAAATTAAATGCTTCGAATTTTTTATCGACCGGTGCTATGTCGCACACGTCCTCGACTGCACCATCGATCTGCAGACCGTTATAATCCAGTATAACGCACAGATTATCCAGCTTTCTGGCCCCTGCGAACATGGCTGCTTCCCATATCTGGCCTTCCTGGCTCTCACCGTCACCTAAAAGGGCATACACTCTGTAATCCTTATTATCCATTTTCCCTGCCAGAGCCATTCCCACTGCATTGGAAAGTCCCTGACCCAGAGATCCAGTGGACACGTCAACTCCCGGCACCCGGTGCATATCAGGATGTCCCTGAAGGTAGGAATCTGCCTTCCTCAATGTGAGCAGGTCCTCCCGGGGGATGAAACCTTTCTGTGCTAATGTCGCATAAAGCAGCGGAGCTGCATGACCCTTAGACAGGACGAATCTGTCCCTGTCCGGATTTTTCGGATCCTTAGGATCTATATTTTTCATTTCTTCAAAGTACAGATATGTAAGTATATCTGCCGATGAAAGTGAACCGCCGGGATGTCCGGCCTTAGCCGCATGAACCGAACGGATAATGTCTTTTCTGATTTCATTTGCAATAAAGCTTAATTCTTTTGTCTCCATGTCTGATCCTTTTTACATCATAAAATCTGATTCTGTTAATTCGAGGTATTCTTCGCTGCTGTTTTTCTTAAACAGTTTTCCGGAACTTCTCTTTTCTGCCTTTTCTATAGCATCATCGATTATGTTCCTGATTTCTGCGAATCCCAATCTGGTATCAGGGGTATTATGGGCATCTATCTGGGCATGGAGTGACAAAAGCGCCAGGTCATCCATTATGCAGCCCCTCGTAGCCGCATATCTTTTAGCCAGTTCTGCCCACTGGGTAAGGCTTAATTCTGCTATATCCAGTCTGTTCCTGAATACCCTCTTTACCTCAGGGAAGTTATTTATAAGATTATCTGCTGCCAGGGCATTACCCTCTAAGATCACCATCGTTGATGAATGGCTGTCCTTTACAGCCTCGATGAGATCTTTGGTCGTCTCTTCGTCCAGATATCCTATATTTTCTATTATAAGGTCTGAATCTTCTACTTTAGACAGCACCTTTTTAATATTCTTACCGTTTATAGCCTCAGCCTGGACCTTAGCTACACGGGCATTTCCGTGTCCCACTTCCTGGTTGACCGCCTTTAACAGAGAAATTATCAGATAGGTCTTTCCGGTCTTAGCATCACCTGTTACTATAAGATGACCGCCGCTTTCATTGCCCGCCTTTTTCCTTGAGGCCAATGCTTCGATGGTACTGCAGATATTTTCTTCCATTCCGTCTATAAGAAGAAACTCTGCCAGTTCCTTTCTCTGCTCTGAATCCAGCTCATATTTTCTATTAAATTTTATCTTTTTTGTGGCTGTAATAGCCTCTACATCAGGAGATGCGGAAGGTCTTGCATCGGCTCCGAACAGATCTTCAAAAGAACGCTGACCCACATTGCTTCCGAGAAGTCCGGCATCCGGATCCTGAGTAGGGTCTATAAAAGCATCCAGATCAAAATCAGCCTGTCCTTCTGCTGTTTCTGCTGTTTCACCAGCTTCATCATCATTTATAAACTGCTGTGCGAAATCTTCTCCATCAGCATCCGGTATGGTAAAGATATCATCCATTTCGCCTAAGAACGCATCAAGGTCGAATCCGAACTCTCCCTCAGCCTGCTCAGCACCGGCAATTTCTGAAGCCAGATCTATCTTAGCCGTATCTTCTGTATTGCTGCCCTGTTCGATCTTTATTTCTGCTGCTGTCTCAGCTGCTCCTTCAGCTTCAGCTGCTTCTGCTGTTGCTCCAGTCTGTCCTGCTTCTGCTTCTGATGTTTCTGCTTCTGCTGCTGATGCTCCAGCTTCTTCGCTTTCATCTTCTTCAGCTTCTAATTTCTCAAGGGAAGCTCTTATCTGTGCGATCGGTATAAACTGAGTCGCATCCACAGACATTTCCCTATCATCAGCCATAAGATTATATTCATCGTCTGCAGTTTCAGTGATTTTCTCAGCTGCTTCTGTCAGTTCAGCAGATTCTCCTGCCTCTGCTATTTCTGCCGCTTCTCCTGCTTCTGCTGTTTCTGCTGTTTCTGCTGCTTCAGCCGCCTCTGCCACTTCTGCTGCTTCTGCCGCTTCTGCTGTTTCTGCTGCTTCTGCTGTTTCTGCTGCTTCTGCCGCTTCTGCTGCTTCTACTGCTTCTGCTGCTCCTGCTGCTTCTACTATTTCTCCTGCCTCAGCCACTTCTGCTGCTTCTGCCGCTTCTGCTGAATCAGCCGCTTCCGCTGCTTCTGCTGCTTCTGCTGCTTCTGCTGCTTTCTCTGCTGCAGCTTTCTGTCTTCTCATGGCTGCAAGTTCCACACTGATGCCATTGCTTCTAAGAGCCGGTATCAAGACCTTTTCAGCTGCTTCTGCCACATGAAGATCATTAAGATCCACTTTTATATTCGCCTTAGGATCTTCTTCGTATACTATTTCTTTTATTTCTCCCAGTGTTTCTTCAGGGATCGTTACAAGGGCTGCACATTCAGCCACAGGGATCATGGCCTCTGCTGTCTTAACTGCATCTGCAGCAGCTACACTGCCCTCCTCACTTTCCCTGACTGCCCCGGCCAGAAATTCCTCGAGAGCCAGTTCGCTCTCCTTTACTTTTTCTTCAGCCTGTGGGTCAATGGTCTGGATATCCAGGACGTTTTCGATCTCGTAATCGTCATCCGAGATCATTCTTATGTTCTTTTCTTCCTCGGATTCATTTTCTATATCATCGAGGCGCTGCTTCTGGGCGCTGCTTAAGACTCCGCGTTTATCCTTGAGTTCCAGTGCTTTCTTTTCGTACTCGCTGTTAGCATACCACAAAATGATCTTATCGCAGGTCTCTATGCATTTTTCGGCATTTCCATCTTCATCATAAAGACGGGCCATTTCATAAAGCCAGCGATCATCCATTTCCCTGGAATTATATACCTCCAGGACTCTTACAAGATCACCCACCGGTACCCCTCCGGCCTTTCCGATCTCATATTTAAGAATATAACGCTTGCTGTCCTTCGGAGCCATCTTGCAGAAATCCTCATAAAACATGACAGCATTATCAAGGTCTTCCAGCTTAACACTGATCATGGCCAGGCTGTAAGCTATCCTTTTACCTGTAGGAGTTTTTTTATAAGCCATCAGAAGGATATCCCTGGCTATCTCATATCGTCCCACGTGCTCATATGCTCTGGCGACTATCTCCAAGACACTGATCTCGCGGATCCTGTCCAGATCGAGCTGTCCTGCCAGAGCGATTATGCCTTCGTAATCTTTCTTAACATATCTGTTCTTAATGGCTCTGAGTATTTCCCTGTATTCGACTTTATCCATTTTCTGCTCCATTCTCCTTCATTATATTCATCATATAATCTCGGGATCACATCTGTATCCTTCCTTCAAGTGCTCTCAGTAAAGTCACTTCATCTGTACACTCCAGGTCTCCTCCTACAGGCACTCCGCTGGCGATCCTGCTGACCTTTACCCCTGACGGCTTTATGAGCCTGCAGATATACATAGCCGTTGTTTCGCCTTCTAAGCTGGAGTTTGTAGCTATGATAACTTCCCGGACATTGCCTTCTAAACGCTGCACCAGTTCCTTTAGCCTGATATCGGAAGGCCCTATGCCCAGCATAGGGGATATAGCTCCGTGCAGCACATGGTAGACGCCCTCGTAGCGGCCTGTTTTCTCATAGGCAGCCAGATCCCTTGTATCTTCTACCACCATAATGGTGCTGTGATCTCTCATGCTGCTCCTGCAGATAGGACATTCCTCCTCGTCTGTTACAGTACAGCAGGTCTTACACAGCTTAATATTGCTCTTAGCCGATCTTATGGAATCAGCCAGACTGTTAACGGCCTCGTCAGGCATGTCTATTATATGAAAAGCCAGCCGGGCAGCCGTTTTAGCACCTATGCCGGGCAGCTTGGAGAGCTCCCCTATCAGTCTGGATATGTTATTACTAAAATAATCCATTCAATCCGCCGCCTAATCCGCCTGTTATGGCATTCATCTTTTTCTCTGACATTTCTTCCACCTTGCGGAGTGCCTCATTGACAGCTGCCATGACCAGATCTTCTAACATTTCCACATCTTCCGGATCTACAACTTCTTTATCTATCTTGATCTTTGTTATTTCTTTTTTACCTGATACCCTTACTTCTACAGCACCGCCTCCGGCAGTGGCTACGGCTTCCTCAGTTTCTAAAGAAGCCTGGGCCTCTTCCATCTGGCGCTGCATTTTCTGAGCCTGCTTTAAAAGATTGTTCATATTAGCCGGCATTCCTCCGGGATATCCTCCGCGTCCTTTTCCCACTTAATTTTCCTCCGTTCCTATAGTAAAATTAATATTTTTTAATATCGGATCCGTGATCCTGTCAGTTGCCACAGTCAAGTCATTAGACATACTACTCTCCCGGCAGTGTATCTGAACATTAACTTCCCTGCCGAGGGCCTGCGCCGCTGATTTCTTTATTTCTGCTGATATTTCTGCGCCCTTCAGCAGCTGGGCAGAAAAAGCATTGTCCACAGTAATATGCAGCCCATCCTGCGAAACTACAGCCGAGGCTCTGGCCAGCACCGGCTTAGCACGCATGCTGCTGCAGTGGTCCACTATTTCTGACCAGAAGAAACACGGTGCGCCATCGTTTTCCTTCATCGCTTCATCACCGGCAGCTCCAGGCGCAGCTTCTTTCTGCATGAACGGCTGCGACTGCTTTTCAGCGCCCCGGCTGTTAAATTCTGCTTCGATGTTTTCTGCCGCCGCCGATGTATCTGCCATCGCTGCAGTTATATTTTCCGCAGCTGCCGCCGCTGCCGCTGTATTCTCTGCTGCCGATGTATCTGCCATCTTATCCTCTAACTGCCTGATCCTGTCTGAAAGTGCCTCCAGATCGTTTTCCATCTGAGCTTTGGACAGCTTTATAATGCATATTTCTACTAAAACCTGCTTGGATGCGGCATAACGGATCTGACCTAAAAGTTCGGATAAGATCCTTATATATCTCATAATGGTCCCGCTGTCAGCCATTTCGGCATCTTTTGTAAGCTGCCTCTGATTATCCTCGGAAAGTCCTAAAAGTCCGACATCCGATACCATGGCCATAAGCATATTTCTAAGATACCATATAAAATCCGTAACAAAACGGGACAGGTCTTTTCCTTCATCGACCGCCAGATCTATCTCATTTAAAGCGGCCGGTATATCAGAACTATACACCGCCCTGAACAGCCTTGAAAATACCACCGTATCCACGGTACCTAATGTATTTAAAACATTCTCATATGTCAGCTTTTCTTTAAGATTAAAGGCTATGCATTTATCTAAGAGACTTACGGCGTCCCTCATGGAGCCGTCACCCATCCTGGCTATATAATACAGAGCCTTTTCCTCAGCCTCAACATTCTCGCCTGCCGTTATATAAGCCAGATTCCGGCTGATCGTTTCAGTGCTAATTCTTTTAAAATCATATCTCTGGCAGCGGGATAATATGGTTATGGGCAGCTTCTGCGGGTCAGTGGTGGCCAGTATGAACACCGCATACGCAGGCGGCTCTTCAAGAGTCTTGAGAAAAGCATTAAAAGCCGCAGCTGTTATCATATGTGCTTCGTCTATAATATATACCTTATATCTGCCCTTAGCAGGATTATATCTGACTTCTTCTATTATCCTTCTTATGTCGTCGACACCGTTATTAGAAGCAGCATCGACTTCCGATACATCTATAAAATTCCCTGCTTCGATAGCCTTGCAGTTTTCGCACTGACAGCAGGGTTCACCGTCCTGGGGGTTAAGACAGTTAAGAGCCTTAGCCATTATCTTCGCTACTGATGTCTTCCCGGTGCCCCTGGTCCCTGTAAATAAATATGCATGCCCTATCCTGCCGCTGACCAGCTGGTTTTTCAGAGTAACGACAACATGATCCTGGCCTTTAACCTGGCTGAGCGTTTTCGGTCTGAATTTTCTGTATAAAGCTACATAGGACATATCTGTGATAATACCTTTAACTGCAATATAAGCCGGCTCTGCCTGCTTTCGTGTTATCAAAAGAAGCCACGTCTGTGCATCTGCTGCCTGACGAGTGGCCTGATGATTTTATATACAATCAAAAAGCTCGGCGAGCCCTGTTTGAACCCCAGGCTTCCCAACGTCACATGGAAAGTTTTACTTAGTGCTGCTTCGTTCCCGACCTGACACGGTTCATAAAATCTCCATTGCATTGGACCCGGGGCTCAAACACCGCTCGCCGAGGCTTCTCAATTATAAGCTAACTATTCATTTCCGTCAAGGCTTGTGTTTATCACGTGTTTATACATTTTTTCCACATCGCTGTTCATATTTTCCGCTATGATCCTCATGTCTTTATGCTCACCTGCGAATACAACAAATACCTGATGTGCGAATCCCTGTCCTATCCACTGAACACCCTTGAAATCCAGGATAACATCATTAAACTTCTCCAGTCTGTTGCACAGCCTTTTAGCCTGTGACCTGGACACCGGATCATTATCAAAAATATTTTTTACAGGTATCATCGTTTTCGAAAATTGAAAATCTTCATCTGTATACAATTCGAAAATGTCCTTCGGCTGCTTATTTGAAAAATTAGACAGTTCCATCAGAACACAAGTCCCGTTCACGACTGTATCGAGCAGGTCCGCGATCTGGCTGTCATCATATCTGTCACACGAGAAAATATATCCATCCGATATCACCAGGAATTCATCCATAAGCTTTGATGAGAAAAATATTCCTTCACCTGAATGATTCTTGCTGTCCGTTGTCAGTTTTCCTTTAAACAGTTCGCAAATAGCATCCTGTAAACTTTCAAATCCGAAATAATCCTTTATCTTTTTAAAAATACCTACTCCATGATCCATAAGCATTACCCGGGTCTTTAAAAAATCCTGGCAAATATGTATTTCAACCGTTTCAGTCTGCGAATGATCAATGACATTATTAGTC
>R15__coassemble_1076_pt1 | contig 15407 bp, 12 predicted proteins | sample R15__metabat2_low_PE_011 | metagenome-assembled genome bin R15 | reverse complement strand
ATGATGTTCTATACTGTTGTGGCCGGCTGGTTCCTTAATTTCTTTGTGGGATTCGTAGACGGTCAGTATACAGGAGGCAATGGGGCAGAATCTTCAGAACTTTTCGGCAATATGATCTCGAGCCCATGGCAGAATCTTATATTCATGGCGATCATAGTTGCATTAGGATTTTATGTCTGCTCTTTCAGCCTGCAGAAAGGTCTCGAACGTGTCACTAAGATAATGATGATCATCCTGCTGCTCCTTATGATCGTTCTTGCAGTCAGGTCCATGACTCTGGAAGGCGCAGCTGAGGGACTGAATTTTTATCTGAATCCCGACTTCACTAAAATAAGCTGGAATACGGTTTATGCTGCCATGAGTCAGGCTTTCTTTACTCTTAGTTTAGGTATCGGCTCCATGGCTATATTCGGAAGTTATCTTGATAAGAGCAGATCGCTCATGGGAGAATCTCTTATCGTTATAGCCCTTGATACATTTGTGGCCATCGTGGCAGGTCTTATCATATTTCCTGCATGTACGACTTACGGAGTGGATCCGGGCGCAGGGCCGGGACTGGTGTTTGTTACCATGCCGGAAGTATTTGCCCATATGAGCGGAGGCCGGATCTGGGGAGCTATCTTCTTCCTGTTCATGACATTCGCAGCTTTCTCAACGGTACTGGCAGTATTCGAGAATATCCTCTCCATGATAAGAGAAACTACCGGCTGGTCGAGAAATAAAGCAAGTATCATCTGCGGTATCGGAATGCTTGTTCTGTCTATTCCATGCGCTTTAGGCTTCAATGTATGGTCCGGATTCGAACCGTTAGGTGCAGGAACGTCCATTCGGGATCTGGAAGATTTCATAGTAAGCAATATTCTTCTTCCAGTAGGCTCTCTTGTATTCGTAGTATTTGCTGCATGGAAGTTCGGATGGAACTGGGATGGCTTCGTGCAGGAAGCTAATACCGGTAAAGGACCTAAGGTCAAAAACTGGATGAAGCCTTACATTAAGTATGTGCTTCCTCTTATAATAATTGTTGTACTGGTAGTAGGTCTGGTGAATTATTTCAGTTAAAAACGGCTGACAGGATCGCTCCGCGCAGCGCGGAGCGATCCTGTCATATCATAAAGTGCACATAAATTTTTGCTTAAAGGAAATAAGCGCATATGAAAGAAACAGGATTCAGATATGAGCATAAGCTCATTCTGGCTTCACAGTCTCCGAGACGACGGGAGATCATGAGAATGGTCGGACTGGAATTTGATGTATGCCCATCAGGCTGTGATGAGGATATAGAATATGACGGACCGGCGGATATGGTTGAAAAGCTGGCTCTTTTGAAGGCGGAAGATGTGGCAGCGAAACTAAAGGCTGCAGAAGACACAGAACATCTGCTGATAGGATCTGATACAACGGTATATTTTGAGGGACAGATATTAGGAAAACCCAAAAGCAGGGAAGAAGCCTTTCAGATGCTCAGATCCATGTCCGGAAAAACTCACCGGGTATATACTGCAGTAGCCATCATAGACATGATATCCGGTAATACGGAGCTTTTCCATGAAGAAACAGATGTCAGTTTTTTCAATCTATCTGATGAGGAAATAAAAGCATATGTGGATACAGATGACCCTATGGATAAGGCTGGCGCTTATGGAGTACAGGGCAGGGGCGCTTTTCTCGTAAAGAGGATCGATGGAGATTATTTTACAGTGGTAGGCCTTCCCATAGCCCGTCTTCTTCAGAAATTAAAGAAGATGATGTAAGGATTAAAGCAGACAGTGTAAGAAATTAAAAGGAAAGATAAGATGAAACAAAGATTTACGGCTAAGAAAATAGCATTTGCAGCAGCTGCTTTAGCCCTTGCTGTGATCATGTCGCTCATAAGAGTTTACACTCTTCCTATGGGCGGGGAGGTCACGCTGTTCAGCATGCTTTTCGTGACACTGATCGGATACTGCTTCGGGCCGTGGCTGGGGATCGGGGGATCCATAATATACGGACTGCTGCAGTTTATCATTAATCCTTTCTTTTATTCATTCCCCCAGTTTATTTGCGATTATATATTAGCTTTCGGCTGTCTGGGCCTGTCGGGATTTTTCGCGTCTAAAAAGCATGGCCTTAAGACAGGATATCTGGCAGCCATCGCCGGACGGTTCATTTTTTCTTTCCTTTCCGGGATCATTTTCTTCGCAGATTATGCGCAGGGTTCAGGACATGGTGCTGTCGTATATTCGATCTTATATAATGGTTCTTACATAGGCGTAGAGGGATTAGCTACTATGATCGTACTTTTCATACCGCCGGTAGACAGTGCGCTTAAAAGGATAAAAAAGACGGCATTGATCTGACATAATATATGTAAAATGACAGGGCAGATCTAAATGGTATGATTGGTCGCACACATGTGCAGGGTAATAGATTTATCCGGTGTAATGGAGGAATAATGAGATATATAAGAAAGCTGCCTGATGTGGAAGAACTTCAGAAGGAATATTCTTTAACTGAGAGCGAAAAGTCAGAAAGGCTTGAATGCATATATCAGATCAGAAATATTCTGTCAGGCAGCGATAAGAGGAAAATACTTATCATCGGACCCTGCTCGGCTGACCGGGAGGATGCGGTGCTTGATTATGTCTGCAGACTAAGAAAGATTTCCGATAAAGTAAAGGACAGGATCTATATTATCCCGAGGATATATACCAGCAAGCCCAGGACCACAGGGGAGGGCTATAAGGGCCTTGTGCATAATCCCTACGGAGATGAAGAGGAGAATCTCCTTAAGGGCATAATCGCTGCCAGAAAGCTCCATCTTGATGTTATCCGTGAAAGTAAAATGTTCGCTGCGGATGAAATGCTCTATCCGGATGAAATATACTATATTTATGATCTTTTGTGCTATATGGTCGTAGGGGCCAGATCAGTGGAGGACCAGGGCCACAGAATGATAGCCAGTGATGATTCCATCCCTGTGGGAATGAAAAATCCTACCGGAGGCAGCAAGATAGTCCTGGTCAACAGCATAAAAGCCGCACAGAAAAAATACAGGCTCGTGTACAGAGGCTGGGAGGTGGAAACAGCCGGTAATGCTTACGCCCATGGCATACTTAGAGGCTTTTCCAATAAAAGCGGCAAAAATTATCCCAACTACCATTATGAAGACCTGGAAGAATTCTGCAATATGTGCACAGAAGCAGCTGTTAAGAATCCGTCTGTTATTGTGGACTGCAGTCATGCTAATTCTAATAAAAATTTCCTCCAGCAGAGCAGGATCGCTTCGCAGATCGTGGGATCCTGCCTTAGTGATGAGAAGATAAATTCATTCGTTAAGGGGCTCATGATAGAAAGTTATATTGAGGATGGCTGTCAGGCACCCGGCGGCGGGATATATGGCATGTCCATAACAGACCCCTGCCTTGGCTGGGACAGGACAGAAGAACTGATAAACAGGCTTTATGATACTGCATTTGGATCTTGAGGCAAATGAATACGATATAAAAATAGAGTCAGGCTCGCTGAATGATGCGGGCAGTTTTTTTGATCTTGACAGAAAGGTGCTGGCAGTAACTGATGATGGGGTTCCTGAAGATTATGTCAGGACTCTGATGAGGCACTGCCGCAGAGGATTTGTCTTCAGCTTTCCTTCAGGTGAAAAAAGCAAAAATTTCGAAACATTACAGGCTGTCCTTTCTGAACTGATAAAAAATAATTTTACCAGATATGATGCTGTTGTTGCGGTGGGTGGAGGAGTCGTTTCCGATCTGGCCGGACTGGCGGCTGCCCTTTATATGAGAGGGATCGATTTTTATAATATCCCGACTACGCTTTTAGCTCAGGCAGATGCATCTGTAGGCGGGAAGTGCGCAGTTGCCCTTAACGGCATCAAAAATATCGCAGGAGTTTTCTACCAGCCTAAAGCTGTCCTGATAGACCCTGATACGCTTAAGACTCTGCCTGAAAGGCACATCAGCAACGGCATGGCTGAGATAATAAAGGCAGCGCTGATAAGGAATGCCGGACTAGTTGAAATGATAGAAAATACAGCTGTTCTGGATGATCCATGTGAGATGATCACTGAAGCAGTAAAGACAAAAAAGGAAATAGTAGAGCAGGATGAAAAAGAAAAGGGTATAAGAAAAATACTTAATTTCGGACATACCATAGGTCACGCTTTAGAAACAGTATCTGAAGGAAAGCTTCTTCACGGAGAATGTGTGGCCGTAGGAATGATGTATATGTCAGGTCCTGATGTTCGTAAACGACTGAAAGGACTGCTTGAAAGCTACGATCTTCCCGCTTCATGCAGCTTTAACAGAGAGGCCTTATCAGATGTCATAGCTCATGATAAAAAATGTCGTATGGACTTTATAGACTGTATTGAAGTGGAAAAATTAGGAGAATGCCATGTAAAAAGGATGACATTGGAAGAACTGGGCGCTTTAATGGATTCTTATGAAAGCCCGTAAAAAAACCACTTACTTTTTCGAAAATAATATGTTATAATGGACCAAGGTGAGCGGATAAAAGTTTATTTATTCTACAGAGGTCTGCGCTGCAGCAGCATGCTTATATCATAAGTTGATGACATGCTTCTCCAGGCAGTCTTCAATGTCTTAGGGGATATCACATGTGTCCGGCCTGACCGGGCATTCGAAAGAAAGGATTGTTTGTGTTTAAGATAGGAGATCTGGTCGTTTACGGTAATACCGGCGTCTGCAGGGTTGTCGAGATAGGGCCTGCGCCTTTAAGCGGAGCACCGGCGGATAAAGATTATTATACTCTCGCACCGTATTATGCAGAAAAAAGTGTTATTTTCACTCCTTGCGATAACGATAAGGTAGTCATGAGGCATATAATCACTAAAGAGGCTGCCCGGGAACTTATTAAAAGAGTAGAAAGCATAGAAGTTTTTGAAGTTATCAACGAGAAAAAAAGAGAGGATACCTACAAGGAGATCATAAAGTCCTGCGATCCGGAAAAGTTCATCAGTATTTTAAAAACTATCAGCAGGAGAAAGCAGCAGCGTCTTTCCGAAGGAAAAAAGGCGACCGCCAGTGATGAAAAGTATTTCCAGCTCGCGGAAGAAAAATTATACGGAGAGCTGGCTATAGTGCTCGAAATAGAAAAAAATAAGATAAAAGAACTGATATTCAGTGCAGCAGAGCAGGCTTAACTAAGGCCTGTTTTGTGTTTGTTAGCGGATGCAGGTAAATATAAAAGGATTATAACTGATAATCGCTGATAACAGCAAAAAAACAGCTAATAAATGGTTTTGAGTAGACAATGGTATTTTTTTCCTTTATAATATGTCCGGAAAAAATTATCATCAGATATATTTTTAATTTTTTAACGGAGGATTTTAATATGGAAGGTCTCAACACAGATCTGTTCTTCACATTGGAAGAGGAATTCCAGGGTGAAAAGATCGAAGCTATTTACAGAAAAGCCCGCAGACCCGTAGAGAATCAAGATGAGGTTGACTTATCAAAATCAGACGATCCTATGGCCAGAATGGGTCAGGGTTTCTGCCCGGCATTCAATCAGAGAACATATGAAGCTGCTCCTGGCATCACATGTATGCAGGACGTTGAAGTAGTTCTCAGAGACGGCTGCAAGATATATACTGATCTTTTCCTGCCTACAAACCGCACAGAAAAGATCCCATGTATCGTATCATGGAGCTGGTTCGGAAAACGTCCCGGCGACGGTATGAGTGAGTGGCAGATCATGGGTGTTCCGCCTCACACAGTATCTAACCTGGCTAAATTCGAGTCATCAGATCCTGCTTTCTGGTGCTACCAGGGTTATGCAGTTGCTAACGTTGATGTTCGTGGTGCAGGACATTCAGAGGGTAATGTTCATATGTTCACTCATCAGGACAGAGAAGACGGCTATGATTTCGTAGAATGGCTTGCTGCCCAGGAATGGTGTAACGGAAAGATCGGTATGACCGGTAACTCAGGTGTTGCTATGCATCAGTGGGGCATCGCAGCTGAATGCCCGCCGCATCTTGCATGTATAGCTCCATGGGAGAGCACAACTGACCTTTATGGTGATTCACTTTATGAAGGCGGTATTCCGGCTCTTTCATTTAATGAATTCATCGCAGCTCAGGTTACAGGTTTAGGCGGAGTTGATGATCAGGTAGCTATGGCTCGCCACTATCCGTTCCGTAATGGTTACTGGAATGATAAGGTTGCTGATTTCTCAAAGGTTCGTATCCCTGTTTACCAGACAGCCGGATGGTCACATTTCCATCTGCCGGGATCTTCAAGAGCATATATCAGATGTAAATCAAGACTTAAATGGTTCAGAGCCCACAGAGATTTTGAGTGGCCTGATACATACGATCCGAGAAACCTTCAGGATCTCAAGCTTTTCTATGACAGATATCTTAAGGATATCCATAATGGCTGGGAGATGACCCCGAAGGTTCGTATCGACGTTATGGACGTTGCTGATTTTGATTATCAGGAGAGACGTTCAGAGAATGAGTGGCCTCTTAAGAGAACAGAGTTCAGAAAGTATTATCTTGATGCTGCTAATCTCACCATGCAGGACAGCCCTGTTGAAGTTGAATCTTCAGTTTCATATAACGGTGAAACAAGCGAAGACGGCTATATCGACAGAGTTGAATTCGATATGGAATTCAAAGAAGATACAGAGCTTACAGGTTACATGTGGCTGCGTCTGTGGGTATCCTGTGAAGGCTATGACGATATGGATATGTTCATTAATATCCAGAAGGCTGACAGCAAGGGCAACTGGCTGCCATGGAATACTCTGAATGAGCCTCATCCGGGTGCATGGGGTAAGATGAGAGTTTCCCGTCGTGCTCTGTGGCCGGAAGAGATGGCTAAGTATAAACTTAAAGGACAGCAGTACTGGCCGGTACAGGCTAATACTTCCGAAGAGAAGCTTAAAGAGGGCGAGATCGTTCCTGTTGACATCGCTATCGTTCCTTCATCACGTTTCTGGCACAAGGGACAGAAGCTTCGTATCCAGATCGCCGGAAATTATATCCGCGAGGGCTGGTTCGAGCCACTGTCATGGGATACAGATAATAAGGGTAAACACATTATCTACACAGGCGGACAGTATGATTCCTGGTTACAGGTTCCATATATTCCTCCTAAATTCGAAACAGACGGACACGTTTACAGATAATCGTAGTTTATTTTTTAAATTAAATGTTCTGCTGGCTGCCGCAAGGCAGCCTGTTTTGCGAAAACATCTTTTGAAAGTATTTACGAAAACATTCTTTTGAAAGTATTTATTGACAAACAGCTTATGGATTTGCTAAAATGCTCAAGTTATGTGTGAGCCGCAGCTTAAAGGACGGACACTCCGACCGCTTTTCAGCTGCAGGTGATTTAATATAAGGAGGAATTTTATCATGATCAATCAGGAAATCAAGGCCGAACTTATTAAGCAGTACGGTAAGACAGAAGCAGACACAGGAAGTGTTGATGTACAGGTAGCTATCCTTACTTACAGGATCAAGGAACTTACAGAGCATCTTAAGACACATCCGAAGGATCACCATTCAAGAAGAGGTCTTCTCAAGATGGTTGGTAAGAGAAGAGGTTTACTTGACTACCTTAAGAAAAAAGATATCGAAGCTTATCGTGAATTGATAGCTAAGTTAGGAATCAGAAAATAAGTTATTAAATCAATAGACTTTAAAGATAAGATCTTTAGAGTCTATTGTCAATTATAGGGCATTCGCCCAGAAGTAGAAGGAGAGATAAATGAGTAAAGAATTCAAAACATTTGAAATGGAACTGGCAGGAAGAACATTAAAGGCTGAGATAGGTCGTGTAGCGGCCCAGGCTAATGGCGCAGTCCTGCTGCATTACGGAGACACTGTGGTCTTATCAACTGCTACCGCATCTGAAAAGCCCAGAGACGGGATCGACTTTTTCCCATTGAGCGTTGACTTTGAAGAAAAGATGTATTCAGTCGGAAAGATCCCGGGTGGTTTTACAAGAAGAGAAGGACGTCCGGGAGAGAATGCAGTCCTTACGAGCCGTGTTATCGACAGACCTATGCGTCCGCTGTTCCCAAAGGATTACAGAAACGATGTTGTACTTAATAACCTGGTCATGAGCGTGGATCCTGATTGTGCTCCTGAATTAGTAGGTATGTTAGGCTCTGCCCTTGCTACATGCATTTCCGACATTCCATTTGACGGTCCGGTTGCCATGACTCAGATGGGGCTTGTTAACGGCGAACTGGTTTACAATCCTACAGAAGAGCAGAGACTTGCATCTGATCTTAAGCTCACAGTAGCTTCAACCCCTGAGAAGGTCATAATGATCGAAGCAGGAGCTAATGAAGTTCCTGAAGCTGTCATGATAGATGCTATATACAAGGCTCACGAGTTAAACTGCGAAGTGAATAAATTTTTTGCACAGATCATAGCTGAAGTGGGTAAAGAAAAACACGATTACGAGAAACATATCATTCCTGAAGAAGTTATGGCTGCCATAACAGAGCTGGTTCCCCCAGCTGAGATGGAGCAGGCTGTATTCGCTGATGAGAAGCAGATAAGGGATGCGAATATCCTGGCCATCAAAGATATGCTGAATGAAAAATTCGCTGAAGAGCATGAAGACTTTATCCCGTATATAGATGAGGCTGTTTATGCATATCAGAAAAAGACTGTGAGAAAGATGATCTTAGTTGATCATAAGCGTCCTGACGGCCGTGCCATCGATCAGATAAGACCTCTTTCTGCTGAGATAGATATTCTTCCGAGAGCCCATGGCTCAGGAATGTTTACCCGTGGACAGACTCAGATCATGACGGCTACTACTTTAGGGCCTCTGTCCGATGCCCAGAAGATCGACGGATTAGATCTTAACGTTACAGCTAAACGTTACATGCATCAGTACAACTTCCCGGGATATTCAGTAGGTGAAGCTAAACCTAACAGAACACCGGGAAGAAGAGAGATAGGACACGGAGCATTAGCAGAGAGAGCCCTGCTCCCGGTGATCCCTTCAGAAGCAGAATTCCCATATGCACTGAGACTGGTTTCAGAAACATTTGAATCGAATGGTTCCACAAGCCAGGCTTCAGTTTGCGCATCCACATTGTCACTTATGGCTGCCGGAGTTCCTATCAAAAGACCTGTTGCAGGCATCTCCTGCGGTCTTGTGACCGGAGAAAGTGATGATGACTATCTTGTTCTTACAGATATTCAGGGTCTTGAAGATTTCTTCGGCGATATGGACTTTAAGGTTGCAGGTACGGATGAAGGTATCACAGCCATTCAGATGGATATTAAGATCCATGGCCTTACAAAGAATATCGTTGAAGAGGCTATAGCCCGTGCTAAACAGGCCAGAACATATATTCTTCATGAAGTAATGCTCCCTGTTATTTCTGAGCCTCGTAAGGAACTCAGCAGATTCGCTCCTAAGATCATCAGCATCCAGATCGATCCTGATAAGATCGGTGATGTTGTAGGCAAGCAGGGTAAGGTCATCAACGAGATCATTGCCCGTACAAATGTTAAGATCGATATAGATGATAACGGTATGGTATCTATATGCGGTGTTGATCCTGACATGCTTGAAGAAGCTAAGAAGATCATTGAGACCATCGTTTCAGACTTTGAAGAGGGAAAGATCTATGAAGGCAAGGTTGTTTCTATCAAGGAATTCGGTGCTTTCTTAGAGTTCGCTCCGGGTAAGGAAGGAATGGTCCACATCTCCAAGATCGCTAAAGAACGTATAAAATGCGTAGAGGATGTTCTTACATTAGGGGATGTTGTCAGGGCTAAATGCATGGGTAAAGACAAAATGGGCCGCATTAGCTTCAGCATAAAGGATGCGAAATAATTCCTATGAGTAATATTAATGTATTTCCCGGGTTCTGTGATGTACATGTACATTTCAGAGAACCCGGGTTCTCTTACAAAGAAACCATAAAAAGCGGATCCATGGCGGCTGCCAGGGGAGGATACACGGCAGTTTGTACTATGCCTAATCTTGATCCTGTTCCTGACAGTCTCAGATCCATTCAGAAGGAGCTGGATATTATTAATTCAGATTCTGTCATCAATATTTATCCCTATGGCACCATAACAAAGGGTGAGAAGGGAGAAGTGCTTTCTGATATGGAAGAGATAGCCAATCTGTCAGTAGCTTTTTCCGATGACGGGAAAGGTGTCCAGTCAGAGGAAATGATGCTCAGGGCCATGCTTGAAGCAAAAAAACTAAAAAAGATAATAGCCGCTCATTGTGAGGATGATTCTCTTCTCAATGGCGGCTATATTCATGATGGGAGCTGGGCGCTTGAGCATGGGCATAAGGGTATCTGCAGTGAAAGCGAGTACAGGCAGATCGAAAGGGATCTTGAGCTGGCGAGGCAGACCGGCTGCGCATATCATGTATGCCATATTTCCTGCGCGGAATCTGTTGAAGCCATCAGAAGGGCGAAGAGGGACGGTGTGGATGTCACTTGCGAAACGGCTCCCCATTATCTGGTATTTGACGAAAATGACCTGATCGATGACGGCAGATTTAAGATGAACCCGCCGTTAAGGAGCCGGCAGGACAGGCTTGCGCTTATTGAGGGAATAAAGGACGGAACTATAGATATGATCGCTACGGACCATGCTCCTCACAGCGCAGAGGAAAAATCCAGAGGGCTTAAGGGAAGCTCCTTCGGGATAGTGGGACTGGAGACAGCATGGGCAGCGATTTATACAGAGCTCGTAAAAAAAGGCATCATCAATATCAATAAGCTGGTGGATCTTATGGCATTTAATCCGAGACAGCGTTTTAATATCCCCCTGGGCAATGATTTTACTGTATGGGATCTGGACGCAGAATATACGGTGGATCCGGAGAAATTTTTAAGTATGGGCAAGGCCAGCCCCTGGCAGGGACGCAGGCTGTACGGCAAATGCATGATGACGGTATGCGGCGGACGGCAGGTATATAAATCAGAAGAATAGTGTGAACAGAAAAAATAAAGCTTATTAAAGCAATTAAAAAAGTGATCATGAGCAAAACACTATAAATAAGGAGCATCATATGGCTAAAAGAACAGATATAAAGAAAGTTTTGATAATAGGTTCGGGGCCCATCATTATAGGTCAGGCAGCAGAATTCGATTATGCAGGAACACAGGCCTGCCTTGCCCTTAAGGAAGAAGGCTACGAGGTCATTCTGTGTAATTCCAACCCGGCTACCATTATGACTGATACTGCCATAGCAGATAAGGTCTATATGGAGCCTCTGACGCTTGAATATATAGCTAAGATATTAAGATATGAAAGACCTGATGCCATAGTACCGGGTATAGGCGGGCAGACAGGTCTTAATCTGGCCATGCAGCTTCAGAAAAAGGGGGTTTTGAAGGAGTGCGGAGTAAGGCTTTTAGGTACATCTGCCGACAGCATAGAAAGAGCTGAAGACAGAGAACTTTTCAAGGAAATGTGCGAATCCATAGGAGAGCCTGTAATCCCGTCCCAGATAACATATTCCCTGGAAGAGGCGCAGGAAGCTGCGAAGGAGATAGGCTATCCCGTGGTCTTAAGACCTGCATTTACCCTTGGAGGCACAGGAGGCGGTTTTGCTGAAAATGAAGAAGAGCTGCTGAATATCGGCCGCAATGCTTTTAAATTATCTCCTGTTCACCAGGTCCTTATTGAAAAAAGTGTAAAGGGATATAAAGAAATAGAATTCGAGGTAATGAGGGACAGCAATGATACTGCCATTACTATCTGCGGTATGGAAAATATAGACCCGGTAGGCGTTCACACCGGAGATTCTATAGTTGTGGCACCGATCCTTTCCCTGAACGATCATGACAGGAATATGCTTCAGGAAAGCGCCATTAAGATCATCAGAGAACTGAAGATAGAAGGCGGCTGCAATGTGCAGTATGCTCTTGATCCTGCAAGCAGTGAATATTTCCTTATAGAAGTTAACCCCAGGGTATCCCGTTCTTCTGCCCTGGCCTCTAAGGCCAGCGGCTATCCTATAGCCAGGGTAACGGCTAAGATCGCAGTGGGAATGGCTCTTGAGGAAATAGAAGTTGCCGGGGCGACAGCTGCTCAGGAGCCTTCCCTTGGTTATATTGTGGCTAAATTCCCCAGATTCCCGTTTGATAAATTCGTTACGGCTTCTAATATTTTAGGAACCCAGATGAAGGCCACAGGTGAAGTCATGGGCATAGGCTCCACACTGACCGAAAGCCTTCTTAAATCTGTAAGATCACTGGAAACAGGCGTTAATCATTTTCATATGGCGAAATTCGATGCATACAGCACTGAAGAGCTGTATGCTTATCTGAAGGATTCAAGAGATGATGGTATAATGGCTGTAACTGAACTTTTAAGAAGGGGCGAGAGCATAGAAAAAGTTCATGAAGCCAGCATGATAACAGAGCTTTTCCTTCAGGCTTTTAAGACTATTACAGAAATGGAGCAGGCTCTTGCTGAACACATAAACGATGTAAAAACGCTGAAGGAAGCTAAGATAATGGGATTTTCAGACGCAGCCATTGCGCACTTCTGGCATCTCAGCGAGATCGAGCTTTACGAAAAAAGAAAGTCAGCTGCTATAGTCCCGGTGTTTAGAATGGTCGATACAATGCACTCAGGCAGATACATCCCTTACCTCTATTCATCATATTCAGGCAGAAATGACTCTGTGCTCACTGATAAGAAAAAAATAGTTGTATTAGGTGCAGGCCCTATAAGGATAGGCCAGGGAGTGGAATTCGATTATTCTACTGTACACGCAGTCCAGACAATAAAACGGGCAGGCTACGAAGCCATAATAATCAACAATAACCCTGAAACCGTTTCTACTGATTACACCACAGCCGATAAACTCTATTTTGAGCCACTGACTCCAGAAGATGTTATGGCTATAATAGATTTCGAACAGCCTGAAGGTGTGGTGGCATCTTTAGGAGGTCAGACCGCCATTAATCTGGCCCAGCCTTTAATGGAAAGGGGTGTTAAGATAATAGGAACAGACTGCGAAGCCATAGAGAAGGCCGAAAACAGGGACTGTTTTGAAAAAATACTTAAAGAACTGAATATACCTCAGCCGAAGGGGCAGGCGGTAACTAAGATCGAGGATGGAGTTAAGGCGGCAGAAGAGATCGGCTACCCTGTTCTGGTGAGACCGTCCTTCGTTTTAGGCGGAAGGGCTATGCAGATAGTGGCTAATGAATCCCAGCTGCGCCACTACCTGAAGACTGCTGTGGAGATAGACGCGGATAAACCTGTCCTGGTTGACAAATACATAGAAGGGAAGGAAGTAGAGATCGATGCTATCTGTGACGGAAGAAATGTTTTCGTTCCGGGTATCATGGAACTGGTGGAAAGAACCGGTATCCATTCCGGAGACTCCATAAGTGTGTATCCTTCATTTTCCATTTCTGACAAAGTAAAGGGCATAATATTACAGTATGCTAAGGCCTTAGGTCTCGGGATAGGGATCGTGGGACTCTACAATATCCAGTTTATCGTAGATAAAAATGAAGATGTATATATTATAGAGGTTAACCCCAGATCTTCGAGAACCGTTCCATTTTTATCCAAGGCAACAGGATATTCCCTGGCGGATATCGCCACAGAAGTAATATTAGGAAGATCGCTTAAGGAACAGGGGATCTTCGATCTTTATCCTGAGGAAAAGAAGAGATTTTACGTTAAGGTCCCTGTTTTCTCATTTAACAAGATCAAAGGTCTCGATGCTTACCTCTCTCCGGAAATGAAATCCACCGGAGAGGCCATAGGCTATGATGATAAATTAAATCGTGCTCTGTATAAGGCTCTGCAGGCTGCCGGGACGAGGCTTCAGAATTACGGCACAGTATTAGCCACGGTGGCAGACAGAGATAAGGAAGAAGCACTGCCGCTGATAAAGAGATTTTATAATTTAGGATTTAATATCCAGGCAACAGAAGGAACAGCAGGCTTCCTTAAAGAGAACGGCATAAGGACCCACATGCTCAAAAAGATAAGCGAGGGAAGTGAGGAGATACCGGAAGCCATCAGACAGGGGCACATTGCATATATTATAAACACCAGGGACCTCAGCGATGCCTCTGTTGAAAGTGATGGCCGGCAGATAAGGCTTTTAGCTACTGAGAATAACACCACTATGTTCACTTCCTTTGATACAGCCAGAGTGCTTCTGGACGTACTTGAAGAGACTACACTGACCATCTCTACCATAGACGCCTGATGAAGATATTATCTGATGAAAGTTAAGGAACATTGCTGATATCAGAAATAAGCTGACAAAATATTGTGTAATGGAAATGAAGAGGCTCTGCTGATATAAGAGCTAAGATAAAATTATCATGTAATGGAAGTGAATAAGCTCTGCAGGCAGCAAAGCTTTGATGAGATAAGATGAAAGACGGAACATTTGAAATAAAAGAAAATATTCAGCTCGCACCATCAGTGTACCGTATGGTGCTGAAGGGAGATACAGCTTTAATAAGCTCTCCGGGGCAGTTCGTTAATATCAGACTTCAGGGAATGTTTTTAAGACGTCCTATCTCTGTATGTGATCTGCAGGGAGATCGTCTGACCATAATTTATAAGGTCGTCGGCAAGGGCACTGAAAAGATGAGCCTGATGCATGAGGGCATGAAGCTTCAGCTGCTCACAGGACTCGGAAACGGATACGATCTGTCTGTGCTCAGGGAGGATCAAAAAAAGATCCTGCTCATTGCAGGCGGAGTGGGGGTCCCACCTATGTTTCTTTTAGCGAAAGAGCTTATCAGACTGGGAAAAGAAGTTACTGCTGTTTTGGGCTTTAATAAAAAAAGCGAGATCTTTTACTATGAAGAATTCAAAGAGCTGGGTGTAAACAGCATTTTAGCCACCGCAGACGGAAGCTGCGGGATAAAAGGATTCGTAACGGATGCATTGCCGGAAGATTATGATTATTTTTACTGCTGCGGTCCTGAACCTATGCTCAGGGCAGTTTATAAAAATACGAAAAGCGATGGTCAGTTCAGCTTCGAAGAGCGAATGGGCTGCGGTTTCGGTGTGTGCATGGGCTGCAGCTGTAAAACGATAACAGGATATAAGCGGATATGCAAGGACGGTCCGGTGCTCAGGAAGGAAGAAATATTGTGGGATTAAATAATGAAAGATTAAAAACCAGTCTCTGCGGTATAACGCTCGATAATCCGGTCTTAGCTGCTTCCGGCTGCTTTGGCTATGGGATAGAAATGTCAGAGCTTTACGATATTAACTGTCTGGGAAGCTTTTCTTTTAAAGGCAGCACTAAAGAGGCAAGATTCGGTAATCCGACCCCGCGTATAGCCGAATGCCGGGAAGGGATGATAAATTCAGTGGGTCTTCAGAATCCCGGTGTCCGGGAAGCGTAGCAGAAGCATACAGCCTTACCATAAGAGCATTTAACTTAGCC
>R15__coassemble_1003_pt1 | contig 16518 bp, 14 predicted proteins | sample R15__metabat2_low_PE_011 | metagenome-assembled genome bin R15 | reverse complement strand
AAATGGCAGTTAATAGAGTTCCTGTTCTTAAAAGATGCAGATCACTTGGATTAGATCCAATATATTTAGGAATAGACAAAAAATCAAAAAGAGGCGCTGCTAACGGCAGACGCCCGGGCAAGAAGAGTGAATACGGCCTTCAGTTAAGAGAAAAACAGAAAGCTAAATTCATCTACGGTGTATTGGAAAAACCTTTCCATACATATTATCTTAAAGCTAAACAGCAGAAGGGACAGACAGGTGAAAACCTGATGATTCTTCTTGAAAGAAGAATTGACAATGTTATCTTCCGTGCCGGTTTTGCAAGAACACGCCGTGAGGCACGTCAGATAGTTGATCATAAGCAGCTTCTGGTCAATGGTAAAGGAATCAATATTCCTTCATACCTTATCAAGGCAGGAGATGTTATTGAGATCAAGGAAAAATGCAAGGATTCTGCAAGATATAAAGAGATCGTTGAAGTTACAGCAGGCAGACTGGTTCCTGCATGGCTTACATCCGACCTTGAAAGCTTAAAGATAACTGTTAATGCTTTACCTAGAAGGGACGAGATCGATGTTCCTGTTGACGAGATGCTTATAGTCGAGTTGTATTCTAAGTAAAGTTTAGTTAAAAGGAGGGCCCATGTTCGAATTTGAAAAGCCTAACATTGAAGTTTCTGAAATATCAGAAGATAAGAAATATGGCAGGTTCATATTAGAACCTTTGGAAAGAGGCTACGGAACAACTCTTGGAAACTCTTTAAGAAGAATAATGCTTTCTTCTTTACCGGGTTCAGCAGTTAGTCAGATAAAGATAGCAGGTGTCCTGCATGAGTTCACTACGATCCCAGGCGTTAAGGAAGACGTTACAGAGATCGTGATGAACATCAAGAACCTTGCTATAAGAAATAACAGCGCTACTGATGAGCCGAAACTGGCTTACATAGATTTTTCGGGTGAAGGTACCATTACGGCAGCTGATATTCAGACTGACCAGGACATCGAGATAGTAAATCCTGATCTGGTCATTGCTACATTAGACAGTGCCGAGAGTAAGCTTTATATGGAACTTACCATCACTAAAGGAAGAGGCTATGTAGGAGCAGAGAAGAACGCAGTAGACAATTCAGCAGTTGGAGTTATACCTGTAGATGCTATTTATACTCCTGTTGAGCGTGCTAATATTCAGGTTGAAAATACCCGTGTAGGCCAGATAACAGACTATGATAAGCTGACAGTTGAGGTATACACTAATGGAGCTTTAGCCCCTGACGAGGCTGTAAGTCTGGCAGCAAAGGTGCTGTCGGAACATCTCAGTCTCTTCATAAATCTTTCCGAGAATGCTAAAACTGTAGAAGTTATGGTAGAGAAGGAAGAAGATGACAAGGAAAAGGTACTTGAGATGAATATTGATGAACTGGAGCTTTCAGTCCGTTCATACAACTGTCTCAAGAGAGCTTCCATCAACACTGTTGAAGAGTTGATCAATAAGACTCCTGAGGAAATGATGAAGGTTCGTAACCTCGGCCGCAAATCTTTAGAAGAAGTATTTGCTAAGCTGAAGGAGTTAGGGTTGGAGCTTAAAAATTCCAACGAAATCGCAGAGTAGATTCTGCCGGTAGTATTTAAAGATAATAAAACAAGGAGGCAAAGGTTATGGCCGGATATAGAAAGCTGTCAAGAACAGCATCACAGAGAAAGGCTTTGATCCGCAACCAGGTTACTGCTTTATTATATAATGGAAAGATCACAACAACAGAGGCTAAGGCTAAAGAGATCCGTAAGGTAGCTGAACACCTGATCACTCTTGCTGTTCGTGAAAAAGACAATTTTGAAGAAGTAACTGTTAAGGCTAAGGTTGTCCGCAGAGATAAGGACGGCAAGCGTGTTACGGAAGTTAAGGATGGCAAGAAGGTTGCTGTATTTGACGAGATCGACAAGACTATCAAGAAAGATGCTCCGTCACGTCTTCATGCAAGAAGAGAAATGCTTAAGGTTCTCTATCCTGTAAAGAAGGTTCCTGAGAAAAATGCAGGAAAGAAGCGCGGCACAGAGCAGGTTGATATGGTAGCTAAATTGTTCGATGAGATCGGTTCTAAGTATGCTAACCGTCAGGGTGGCTACACAAGGATCGTAAGGATCGGTCAGCGTCATGGCGATGGTGCTATGGAAGTTATGATCGAACTTGTATAAAGAACAGAGCATAAATAAAGAAAACAGGGGTGCAGGACACGAGAGCGGCCTGCACTCTTTCTTTTATAGAGAGCGGCCTGCACTCTTTCTTTTTATTGACTTGAATATGATTTTAGTTTAGGATAAAAACTTGAACATAAAATGTGCTGACAGAGCTGGCCATGCCTGTTTTTATGGTCGGGAATTTTTGGTTTAACAAATATGAGCTTTATAAACGTTGATAAAATATCTTATAAATATCCTTCCTTTTCCGATTCGGACGGTGATGGTTTTTCATTCGAAGATGACAGTGCGAAAAAAGAGAAAGATCATAATGCTTCCGATGACATCTATGCAGTCCGTGATGTGAGATTAGATGTTAATGCAGGGGATTTTATCTGTATTTTAGGAAGCAACGGATCCGGCAAGTCTACATTGGCCAGGCATCTTAATGCACTGCTGCTGCCATCTGAAGGAACTGTATGGATCGATGGGATGAACAGCGCAGATGAGTCGAAGATCTGGGATATAAGGGCCATGGTGGGTATGGTCTTTCAGAATCCCGATAATCAGATAATAGGATCATCAGTGGACGAGGATGTGGCTTTCGGTCTGGAGAATCTGGGAGTGCCTTCTGAGCAGATCCAGAAAAAAGTGGAGGAAGTGCTTAAATTGACCGGCCTCAGCGATCTGGCGAAAAGCTCTCCCATGAAATTATCAGGAGGTCAGAAGCAGAGATCTGCCATAGCCGGAGTTTTAGCCATGGAACCAAAATGCATCGTGCTGGATGAGTGCACAGCCATGCTTGATCCGAGGGGAAGGCAGCAGATCATGGACTGGGTGAAATTGCTGAATAAAAAGCTGAATATCACCATTATATGCATCACGCATTTTATGGAGGAGGCTCTGGCGGCAGATAAGATCTTCGTAATGAATAAGGGCTCGCTGGTCATGAGCGGCAGTCCGGTGGATATTTTCAGCAGGGGCAGGGAGATAGGACAGTTCGGCTTAAGACTGCCGGCTGCCTGTGAGCTGACAGAACTGCTCAGGCAGAAGGGAATGGATATTCCGGAGAATGTGATAGATGCCTGCTCCCTTAAGGACTTTCTGCTGACTAAAACTAAAGAAAAGTGATCACAGTCTTCAGGGTGTGACAGATAATAAGAAAACGCGACGTGTTAATAAAATTAGAAAATGTAAATTATATATATAACGCCGGTACAGCAGAAGAAACTGCGGCCTTGAGGAACATCTGCCTGGAATTAGGTGAATGTTCCTTTACAGCGATCGCAGGGAGCACCGGCTCCGGCAAATCAACCCTTCTGCAGCTTTTAAACGGACTTCTCATGCCTTCTTCAGGGCAGATATATTATGACGGAGTTAAGATCGCTGATGACAAGAAGGCTCTCAGGGAACTGAGATGCAGGGTAGGCCTGGTTTTTCAATATCCTGAATATCAGCTTTTCGACGAAACGCTTATAAAAGATGTAACTTTCGGCCCTAAAAATAAAGGCCTTGATAAAGCAGCTGCCTGTGAAATGGCTGAGTCGGCTTTAAGGGCAGTGAAGCTGCCTGAAAAGCTATGGAATAAATCACCTTTTGAACTCTCCGGAGGAGAGCAGCGTAAGGCTGCGATCGCCGGGATCATAGCCATGAAGCCGGAATTGCTGGTGCTTGACGAGCCTACGGCCGGACTGGATCCTGTAAGCAAAAGGGAGATCCTGGATCTTTTGAAAAGCTTTAATAAAGATCATAAAGTGGCTGTGATAATGGTATCCCACAACATGGACGAAATTGCTGAATATGCTGACAGGCTTATAGCCATGCATAACGGACAGGTCCTGTTGGACGGGACTGTGAAAGAGGTCTTTGAACACAGAAGAGAACTTGAAGATCTGGGTCTGGGGGTATCCGTGGCAGCTGATCTTTGTGACAGCGTAGGTCTTCATGGCCCTGTCACCATTGAAGAGGCGGCTGCTGCGATCTATGATCATTTTTCATAGGCTGCTTTAGAGGCGCTGCATGGAGCAGCAACTGACATTCGGCTGTTAAGATAACGAAAAATAACTGTGTATAGCACACTTAAGATTAATATATATGTTCAGAAATATCACTATTGGCCAATATTATCCTGTGGATTCTCTTATCCACAGACTGGACCCGAGAGTTAAGCTGCTCGGGGTGCTGGTTTATATTGTTTCTCTTTTTATCTTAAATAATGTTTTATGTTTTATTTTCCTGACGGCAGTGCTGGCAGCGCTTATCATTGTTTCTAATGTTCCCCTGGGTCATATATTAAAGGGATTAAGATTCATGGGGCTTTTGATCGCCTGTGCTGTATTTTTTAACCTTTTCTTCTCAGAGGGGACTGTATTATGGCAATTCTGGATCTTTAAGCTGACTAAGGAGGGGATCTTAAAGGCGGTCTTCTTTTCTTTCAGACTGGTCTATGTGGTGATAGGCACAAGTATGCTCACTTATACGACCTCGCCCACTTCACTTACCAATGGCCTGGAAAAGGTATTCACGCCTCTTTCCGTCATCCACTTTCCTGCCCATGAAATGGCTATGATGATGAGTATAGCCCTGAGGTTTATCCCTGTGCTGGCAGATGAGGTAAATAAGATAATCAATGCTCAGCTCTGCAGGGGAGCCGATCTTGATACAGGCGGGGTAATTAAAAAGGCTAAAGCCATGGTGCCGATCCTTATCCCCTTGTTTGTTTCGGCATTTAAGAGGGCCGCTGACCTGGCCACAGCCATGGAAGCAAGGTGCTACCACGGAGGAGCCGGCAGGACGAAGATCTTTCCTCTTAAATATGCTTCCCGGGATAAGGCTGCTTATTTTGTCTGTCTGGCATATGCGGCAGTTATAGTCCTTATCAGGATCCTGATGGACAGTTATGTAAGCTTCGGCCGTGTTTAGATCCTGATGGACAGCTATGTAAGCTTCGGCCGTGTTTAGATCCGGATGGACAGTTATATAACCTTTGGCCGTGTTTAGATCCGGATGGGTGAATTTATGAGAAAGATAAAGCTTACAATTTCATATGACGGAACAGATTATGTGGGCTGGCAGATCCAGAAAAACGGACTGGCGGTGGAACAGGTGATAAATGAGCATCTGTCGAAGCTGCTGAATGAAGATATCACCATAATCGGAGCCAGCAGGACTGATTCGGGAGTCCATGCTTTAGGGAATGTGGCAGCATTTGAAACGGATACAAAGATAGCGGCAGGAAAAATATGCCTGGCTCTGAACCAGAGTCTGCCGGACGATATCAAGATAGTCAGATCCGAAGAGGTGCCCATGCAGTTTCATCCGCGCTATGCTGACTGCCTGAAGACATATCAGTACAGCATTTTGAATTGCAGGGTGGCTCTGCCCACCATCAGACGCTATGCAGATTATATTTATTACGGACTTGATGCGGACAAAATGAAAGAAGGGGCCGCTTATCTTTTGGGCGAGCATGATTTTATCGCATTTTCCAGTGCGGGAGGCCAGCAGAAGAGCAGCGTAAGACGGATAGAGTCTATAGATGTTGATCAGGAATTCCTGGCCAATGTTCCCGTTGAAGGCGATTTCCGGCCATCCCTTATCCGCATAACGATCACTGGCAACGGCTTTTTGTATAATATGGTAAGGATAATCGCCGGCACCTTAGAACGGGTGGGTATGGGCATGTATCCGCCTGAACATGTTAAAGAGATCTTAGACAGCAAAGACCGCAGACTGTCAGCGGCTAAGGCCCCTGCAAGAGGTCTGACTCTGTTAGGGATAGAATATCTTAAGGAGAGATCTTCGACTTAAAAATGACACTAAAATTTAAAGATTTGATGATTGCGGGGAAGTCTGCTGCTATGATAGAATGAAAGTCAGCTATAGAACAAGGCAGGTTGAGATCATAGGGTTAAGCCGGGATATAGTCAGTCAGAAGAGGAAGATGAAGAAAAAATGCATTGCCCCGGGGGCAGTTATAAGAAGAGTCATATTATCAGCAGCAGCACTGTTCAGTGTGCTGTTTTTCTGTGGCTGTACTTTAAAGGATATCTGTGAGCCTATACAGGATTATTTTTATAAAGAAGCAGAAAAGGAAGAAGAGAGCGGATCTTCGGATGAAGAGCCGGAGTATTTTATGGCTCAGCTTAATAAAAGTAATGGCGAGCCTGTTACTAAGTCTTCCAATGAAGCTGTTACCGTAATGGTGGCCGAGAAAAAAGCGGATGGCGGAGAACTTCAGTATAATGAAAAAGGCGAGCTGCAGACCTATCCTGCAGGTGAGATAGCGACTTACAGACAGGGCTCAGCTGTTACGGACGCAGCCGGAGAAACGATGACTTATGCCGGAGGAGAAAAGATAAGGGATATTTTCGGGCTGCCTGAAAAAGACGATGACGGCCTCACGAAGATCCGTGCTGCCGGGGAGCCTGTGACCCATGGTGAGGCTGATATCATTTTAGATGAAAACGGCCAGCCTGTAAGGCATAACGGGGAGCCTGTGACCCATGCCGAAGGGGATAAGATGTATGATGAAAGCGGGGAACTGGTTACTGTTCCCGTAGCATATTTTGAAAACAGTCAGGGAGAGCAGATCGTCAAGGAAGTAGAACTGGTGACAGATGATGCCGGAGAGGCATTGCTCGAAGCTGACGGAGAGGCCGCGACTAAGGTGGCAGATCCGGAGCTTCCCTGGCAGATCTACGAGACCGTCATAGAAGAGGGAACATATTATATAGGAACTGTTCTGTCCGAATATATGTATTTCGGCACAGCACAGATAGATGCTGCTTCAGTACAGAAAACAGAATCCAGGGAAGATGAAGGCTTCAGACTGACTGAAAAGGACGACAGCAGCCAGACTAAGATAAAAGAGGCCACGGGGCAGATAACAAACCTTCAGCTCGATGTGCCGGGAAAGGAATTAGGATCCTGTTATATCACTTATGACAGAGAAGGATATGCCATTATAGCTCTTAGCGGAACTGACCTGCTGCTTACGGTATCCGAGGAGGCGGAAAACGGCAGCAATGTTTATCTGGAAGAAAGAACAGCTGATAACTATCCGCAGTTTAAATACTGGGATGATGCACCGGAGATGACGGTCTGCGAAAATCAGAAATGGATCATTAAGGAGCAGTCAGAGGGCAGATATATGATAGTCAGTGCCATGAACGAAAATATGGCGCTGACTGTGGATAATGCAGAACAGGAGCAGTATGCTAATATCTGCCTGGAAGAAATGGCTGGCAGGGAAGAACAGCTCTTTTATTTTACAGTGGACACCCCTGTCATTGAGCACGCTGTGGAAGAAGGAAATTATTATATAGCCACTGCCATGTCGGACTTTATGCTCATGAGCGCCGAGGGAGGCGGCTATTATAATGGTTCAGCTATAAAGATAGGGCTGGCGACGGGATATGAATCCCAGCTGTTTACCATAAGCTATGATGAGTACGGCTGGGCTACAATAGCGCAGAATTATTCCGAAATGGTGCTGAGCGTGCCTTCGGAAGCGGTGGATTTCCAGGGGATCGCCGAGTATGCTTCAGATGACGGTCTGTGGCAGAAGTGGCTTATTGAAGAACATGAAGGCGGATATGTATTCAGGAGCGCCCTTAACCTTAATAAAGTTATGGATGTTACCTCCGAGGTAGCAAAACAGGGAGAAAGCGTTAATCTCTATCAGGCTGAGTACGGTTCTTCCCAGCTGTGGAGTTTCCTGACTTATGTTCCTAATGTTTATGATGATAGCTATATGGATGATTACGCCCAGAACTTCAGCAGTGATACAGAATATCTGATACTGGTCAATTCTACGACTAACAGGGTAGGCGTTTATACGGGCTCTAAGGGTAACTGGCAGCAGAAGTTTTACTGGATATGTACTACAGGTAAGTCCTCAACCCCTACGATCAAAGGTGAATTTACTGTTCAGACCAAGGGTGAGTCCTTCGATGGTAATGAAGACAGTCCGAAATGGTATACCTGTTATTATGTCACGGGAATATATCAGGATTACTTCTTCCATTCCATTATTTACAACCAGGGAACCTGGGATGTTATGGATGCAACGCTGGGAGTGAATGCATCCCACGGCTGCGTGAGACTGGAAACGGAAAATGCTAAATGGCTTTATGAAAATATTCCATACGGCACTAAGATCGTTTCATATTAAATAAAATGGCGATAACTACATTCAGATTTTTTATATTTGCAGTGCTGCTGGTCATTATATATTTTGTTATACCTAAGAAATGGCAGTGGCTGGTGCTTCTTGCGGCGAGTCTGGGCTTTTATGCTTTGGCGGGACTCTCCAATTCTTTCTATATCCTGATAACTGCGGGAACTACTTATGGGGCTTCGATATGGATACAGAAGCTATGTGACGAGTGCAGTGATTTTCTTAAGAAAAACAAGGAACTGCTGCCCAGGGAAGAAAGAAAAAAATACAAGCAGAAGAATGTTAACCGAAGGAAAGCCATACTTATTGTGACCCTGGTCATAAACTTCGGCATACTCTGTGCATTTAAATATACGAACTTTATCATTAAACAGATAAATGTCTTCAGGAATCTTTCTTCACTGCCGGAACTGGATCTTTTATCTATCATAGTTCCTCTGGGAATCTCTTTTTACACATTTACATCTATGGGTTATCTTATAGACGTGTACTGGGAGAAAAATAAGCCTCAGAAGAATTTTTTAAAGCTTCTGCTCTTCACATCGTTTTTTCCTCAGATCACCCAGGGCCCTATAAGCAGCTACAGGCAGTTAGGCCATCAGCTTTTCGAGGAGCATAGATTCGAATATAAAAATTTTTCCTACGGTGCCCAGAGGTTTATCTGGGGACTTTTAAAGAAGCTGGCCATTGCGGATGTGGCTTCTGTCTTTGTAGATAATCTTTTTAATAATTTCTATGTATATCCGGGCATATCGGTATTCCTGGGTATTCTGTGTTACGCATTGCAGATATACGCCGACTTTTCCGGTTATATGGATATGATGTGCGGTTTGTGCGAGATCTTAGGGATAGAGCTGGCAGAGAATTTCGAAAGGCCGTATTTTTCTAAATCTGTGGCTGAATACTGGCGCAGGTGGCACATAACTTTAGGCGAATGGTTTAAGACCTATGTTTATTATCCAGTGGGATTTTCCAGGCTGGCAGTAAATGTGGGCAGGAAAGGCCAGAAGAGATTCGGAAATAAATTCGCTAAAGAGATGCCGGCTACTATCGCCCTGATAGTGGTATGGTTTACCACGGGTCTGTGGCACGGTGCTAATTGGGGATACATAATCTGGGGCCTTTTAAACGGAGTATTTATAATCGCTACACTGTGGCTTGAGCCTTTTTACAGCTGGCTCAGGAAGATATTCCGTATTAACGAGAGTACATGGCTCTGGCGGGCTTTTCAGGTATTAAGGACCTTTATCCTGGTGGCATTTATAAAAGTACTGCCGGAAGTGGGCGGATTAAAGGCAGGCTTCGAGCTGTGGAAAAGAGTATTTACGGGACTGACCGTAATGCCGCTATCCCTTGAGGAGGCACTGCCATTTGTAGATGATTATCTGAATTTTTACGTTATGATGATCCTTACTGTTATCCTCTTTATATTCAGTCTTATCCAGCGAAAACGCAAGGTCAGGGATCTGTTTAACAGGATCCCCATGGTATTTCGAGTGCTTATACTGGCATTAATGTTTGTGGCAGCCATAGAATTCGGCGGCAGGGCCACAGGACTTAACGGGGCATTCTTGTATGCGCAGTTCTGATAAAAAGGAAAACAGATTTAAGGCACCCCTGAAGGCAGTGGCTGCGCTGCTTATTTTTCTGGCAGCAGTTTTTGGGATCAGCCTGCTGGTAAATTATCCCTTTGAAGCTATATACAGCAATAGCAATAACCGGGATCTGGTCTTTGTGGGAGCTTCCCAGGCTATCTGGCAGATAGATCCCAGGATCATAGATGAAGACACAGGCCTTAACAGCTATGTCTTAGGCTGTGCAGGATGTTCCATGTCCCAGAGGGGTCTGCTCATAAACTCTGCTGTGCAGCAGGAAAATTTAAAAACCGTCGTTCTGGAGATCTCCGCTAACAGGATGTCCGAATTCTACGGGGGTCTTTTAGGAGACGATATAGTATCCATGTCTGAATTAAGCGGCCTGTCTAATAAAGTTTCCGCCGCCTTTAAACGCCTCAGTTTTTTTGATGACGAATATGATCAGTTCTATTTTAACCTTCTCGATTCGGGGGTTAAGATGTGGCAGGAGATCTGTCTGGGTACATATGAAGAAACTGCCGCTAAAAAGGGTTATGCGCCTAAGGACACAGTGGAGGATCTGACCCTGACCAGAAAGCAGGCTATAAAAAAACGGGACTACGCAGCTTTAACTTCCGGTTTCATAAAGAGCAACGTTAAATATCTAAAGAAGATATTTGATGCCATGAAAGACAGCGACGTAAGATTTATCGTGATCACGACACCGCTGTCGGAGCACTATATCTGGAAATATACCGGCTGGGATGAATTTTATGATGCCATGTCGTATTATACGGAAAAATACGGATTCGAATATTATGACTTCAATCTGCTGAAAGACAGAACAGAGTATTTTAATGATGCCAGCTCTTTTAGCGACAGAGACCATCTGAGCCAGGAGGGTGCCGAAACTTTCAGTCATATTCTGGCGTCTATAGTAGGGACGGCTGCCTTTTATATTTCTTAAACGCATAATATATATCTTTGATCTTACATATCCGGACGGATAGTCTTTTAACTGGTTTACAATATAAAACTTATGTCTTACGGTTTCAGACGGTGCTGTCAGCTTTTAACTGATTTACAATAAAAAACTTATGTCTTACGGTCTCAGACAGTGTCAGCTTTTAACTGGTTTACAATACAAAACTTATGTCTTCATGGCTCAGACAGTGTCAGCTTTTAACTGATTTACAATACAGAATTTATGTCTGCTGCATGGACTTCCCTTGCTATCAGGTCCTTATCCTTTGTCTGGCTGCAGACAGCCAATTTATATCCTGCATCGAACTTCCATTTGCTGCCTCTGACTTCACCGCTGTCAAATGCATGGGCGTAGCGGGGCTCCAGCAGTTTTAAATTTTCCGCATCGCTTTTATCGCTTTCCTCAACAATGAGTGTATCCTCCCGGATCATAAAGTTATCAGGTCTTACCAAAAGTCCTATGCCCAGGTTTTTAAGGAAGCTCTCCTTTAACACCCAGCATTCATAGAAATATTTCTTTTTCTCCCGTGGATTAGAGATGAATTCCATAGTCTGGAATTCCTTAGGATGCAGGATGCGCTTGGGACTGAAAATTTCCTGAGGCCTGAAATATTCTATATCGATGCCTACCGGGCTGTCAGAAACAGCACAGGCTGCATAATCCCCGGAGTGAGACAGGTTAAAAAACAGCTCAGATCTCTTATCCGCGAAAAAGAGAGGAGGATCGAAAAAAAGTTTTTTGTTATCATCTTCTTTAAGAGACATGGGCAGGGAGAATTCTGCTCCGGCTGTTTTAGCGGCATAAATAAGCAGCAGTTCCGCACATCTGGATAAGTTTTTATCCTCGTCTCTTTTAAGTTTATCGATCTTACTCAGCCTGCCGGCAGAAAAACAGCCGTCCGTATATTCGATATTTTCTAATTCATCCTTATTTAGTGTATAAACTCTTATCATGATCTGTATTTCCTAAACTGGATATTATTTATTCCTTTCATGTTCCCGGGCGGCTTTTCTTGCAGCGCTGGCCCTGCTGGCTGCATGAGCTGCCTGGGCTGCCCGTCTGGCGTTATCATTGATATAAACACTGTGAAAAGCAGCACTGTTGTAATTTATGGTACTGCCCTTATAAAGGTCTGTTGCGTCGATGGTCTTTCTGTGACGTTTATTTCTGGATATGTTCTTTTTAGCCAGATGAATAATATACAAGGAGGCCACACCCAGCAGGATGATCAGAAGAATGATCATCCATACATTAACAGTGCTTAGCTGGATGAAGGAGGCCTGTGAGAAATTCATCTGTGGGTTTATAAAAACATTGCAGCGACCGAGATAATGCTGATCATAATAATAATCCAGCATGGCGAAGAGGCTTCTTGTATCTCCGGCATAGATCCCGGCAGCTTCTTTAGCATCAGCATATTCATCCGAATTCAGATCATAGGCAAATGTTACCGTACATTCTAAGTCTTCGAATCTAACAGCGTTTAATGTTACGATCTGGCTCTGAGGGTCAAGCTGGACAGGAGAAAGCTCATCACCGTAGGAGAAAAGTGATTCGGACTCGGAAACATTAGCGATGGTAAAATTACTGAAGCCGTAATCTAAAAGCTCCTGGGTTTCTGTAAATATGCCGTAATAATCTCCGTCGAGTATAACAGAGAGCAGGGTTATTCCGTTTTTCTTCGCATAAGTTACCAGACAGCGGCCGGATTCATAAAGGTAGCCGGTCTTACCTCCGATAACATCAGAGTTATATGTATCACTGCCTGGGATGATCATTTCATGGCTGTTCTTGATAATGCGGGATTCAGGAGTCTTGTTAGTAGGGCCTATGGTATAACTGCTTGTGGAGATTATCTCCACAAAAGCAGAATTCTGGAAGGCATATTGGGCGATAAGAGCCATATCGGCTGCGGTTGTATAATGATCGGAATTAAAAAGTCCGGAAGGATTAGCGAAATGAGATGAGACAGCCCCGATCTCCTTAGCCTTTTCATTCATCATTTCTGCAAATGCTTCCACGCTGCCGGCTACATGTTCGGCCAGGGCGCAGGCGCAGTCATTTCCTGAAGGCAGCAAAAGCCCGTACAGAACATCCTTAAGAGGCATTTCTTCTCCGGGGATCGAATCGATGGTAACGGCACCGTCTTCAAGATAGCAGGCATTTTCAGAAAATGTGACAGTTTCGCTTAAGTCGCAATTCTCCAGAACTATAATAGCAGTAAGGATCTTAGTGGTGCTGGCAGGATACATCTTAACATCGGAATTATATTCATAGAGCATGGCGGAAGTTTCTGCTTCCATGAGCACTATTGCCTCTCCGTCTATCTGCGGAACTTCAGGCCATTTCTGTTCAGCAGCCAGCACAGAAAAAACACCGGTGGCTAGCACAGATGCGATAAGTGCACATATAAAAATAAAGCTAATGTTCTTTTTCAACAAACAAAACCTTTCGCTGCTATATCAGCTGTCGGCAGATACCATACTAAGCCTTTCGCTGTATATTTGATGCTGACGGATATCATACTATATTAAAGTGAAAATTTGTAGCAGTTACGGAAAAAATAATCAGCTGTATTACAGATAATCTTTAACATATTCATACACAGCTTTAAAATCAACCGCGAATTCATCATTCCAGATATGAACAGGAATACTTTCATTAAAGGCGTGAATGCGGGGAGTACAATCACCTGCCAGGTCATAGCTGATGACCAGCATGTTTTTTGGGTCGACATACCAGAGTTCTTTTACACCGGCGTTGGAATATTTAGCCAGCTTAAGTGTCAGATCACGTCTCTTAGTTGACGGAGAAAGGATCTCTATAACGAAATCAGGGGCACCAAATATACGACCGTTCTTTAACCTCGAAGCCGGGTTGCATAATATGACAACATCCGGCTGGACTACGGTTTTGTTATCGCAATCTAACTGTACATCAATAGGAGACAGTACAGGCCTACAGGGACCGTGATTTTTTTCGATATGACTCATGAGTTGATAACCGATCTGAATGGCAATAAACTGGTGCAGTGCATGAGGTGCAGCCATGTCATAAAACACTCCGTCGATCAGTTCCACCCGCTGATCGTCAGGCAATGCCAGATAATCGTCCAGGGTATATTCACCGGGACGCTTTTTTGTGGGACTGCTGCCGTAATTGTATTGCGCTGAGTTATCACGAAAAACAAAAGCAGAAGATCCAGCTATGCTGCAGTTTTCGCTATTATGCCCGGTGGAGGAACATAAAACAGACTGCAGGGCTAATATAGTTTCCCGGCGAGGTGCGCGGGTAGCACCGCTGAAGATCTTAGTGATCGTACTTTTAGGAACTTTGGAGAGTTCAGCCAGATCGGCATTAGTGTATCCTAATTCTTTCTTTCTTTTTTTCATTTCTTCTATAGTCATGACTATGTTCCTTTCTGATGATGTGTACGCTTGCATCGATCCTGAGAGCACAGAGTATAGCAATAAAGAACAGCTGTGTCAATACAAAAAAGCCAAAAAAAAATATAATACATGGCAAAATAACCATAATAAAACCAAAACCCGAAGGCTGCCCTGATCAGTCAGCGAAGTCGCTATACCCGCAGAGTCAGGAAGGGTGAGTCAGTGGATGCGCTGACAGCGGAAATGTATTCTGCATCAATGATGGGCTGTCATCATGAATTTAAGGATAAGGAAAAATTTTTGAAAATTCTGTTGATAAGCACGCAATCTTTCTGATACAATAAAACAGATTATTTTGATCGTATGATCTGCTATAAGTAAAAGATCATTTCGGAAATTTTACAGAAAGGACTTGACAGCCATGATCTTCGTCGCTACGCTCAGACAGACAGACAGACAGACAGACAGACAGGCTGATCATGCCCTTTTTAACGCTATCGTTCCGGCTGCAATCGAAATTAGTGTAGTTTTACAGGCGCACTTTATCCGTCAAAACGGATGAAAGTGCGTTTTTTAGTGCAGGGTCAAAATCTTTGATGATCAGCCGCCGCACACTTGTGACTTTAGTAATGTGAGGCTTCACAAGTGTCACAGGGCAGTTACAAGCCCACTGACTTTAGGTGGTGGGTAGTTGACTTTGTGTATATGCCTATAAAGAAACCGTCAAGAGCCGCCGTTATTATTATTATTATTATCGGTGTGGCGCTGATGGCCGCTGCTTTCATCCTGCTCGTTTCCGAAGTAAACAGGCAGATCCTTGAGACAAATATCAGCTCTATGGAGGAGCTTGCGCTTCATGACCAGAAAAGCATCCAAAACAGCATAGAGCTCCGCTGGGAGACCATGGAAGGAGCGGCCTCCAGAATGGTGGACTACGACTGGCAGTCAGTGGAAGAGCTTCTGCTTTCTATAAAAGAACTCATCAGCAACATTCCATCCGCTAATAAGATCATAATGCTTGATGAAGAAGGAACGGAATATGGTTCATCGGGGCTTGTGAGGGAGGACAGCTATCTCGCAGATATTTGCAATGAGCACACAGAGAGATTTATTGAGCGAGTAAATACTACCTCTTATTTTCGTGAAAACCGCCAGGAAACACTTTTTGAAGCCATACCGGTGGATTTTGATGTATGCGGGCATCGTATGAAATGGATGTTATGCGTATTCCCCATATCGATTTTGGAAGAAGAACTTAAGATCGACAGCTATGACGGCAGCGGTTTTTCATCCGTAATTGACGCGGAAGGAAACTATATCATCAATGTTTCCAGAACCCACAGCTTCGGCACCTACGATAATTTCTTTGAGGATCTTGCGGATGCTGAAATAGAAGGCTACGAAAGCGCCGAGGCATTGCGCGACTCTACTACTACTACTACCGGCGCAAGATCCGTGGTTTACATGAAAGACGGTCAGGAAAACATCATGGTCATCACGACCATAGACTATGCCGGCTGGTACTTTATTACCACGGTTCCTACATCTGTTTTTTCTGCTCAGGCTAATTCGATTCTTCGTATTTTCCTTCTGCTCCTTGCCGCAATCTCAGTTATTGTGATCATAATTATCTATATTTTCTTCCGCCAGAGGCAGGAAAGGGAGAAGCTGCGCCTTGCACAGGCTTCAAGCAAATCAAAAACAGAATTCCTGTTTAATATGTCCCATGATATCCGCACGCCTATGAATGCGATCCTGGGATATACAGACATAGGCTTAAGACACAAGGGCGAGGAGACAGGGGAAGGAGACAGGAGGAGACAGGGGACGGTTCTCTGTCTCCTTTTCTTTCATTTTCACCAGGGGCTCATACCAGCCGCTGTGATATGATCTTCAGAGAGCTTCGCCTGATAATACTAAAACCTTCAGAGGCTTGCTCTATTCGATCATACCACAGCGGCTGTTCTAAGCCCCCTGCTGAAATGCCCGCCAGCTAAATGTCAACAGATTTGTATTCCCAAAATCGCAGTCAAAATTGTCACCACAGATTTTGTCTGATATTGATTACTTCCAAAAAATTGAAGCTGTGTAAGGTTTTCATTTGCCCAGATTCCCTCTGACGCCGATTTCTTCCAGAAAAATGAAGCTTGTTCTGAAATTCTCTTAAAAATCTTACACAGCTTCATTTTTTTGGAAGACCGTTCTGAAATTCTCTTCAAAATCGATTTCTGCA
>R15__coassemble_992_pt1 | contig 16604 bp, 12 predicted proteins | sample R15__metabat2_low_PE_011 | metagenome-assembled genome bin R15 | reverse complement strand
TGTTGATTTTTTTTAATTTTTAGAGGATGTTTTAGAAGATTAGAGAGAATCAGGCGAATATGATGGGTTTGAAGATAATGGATCGGATGAGTATGTTTTAGAAGATGATGGAGAATCAGACGAAGATAATGAGACGAAGGATGATGAACTGAATGAAACAGAATTAAGCGGAGAAAATGAATTTAACGATGATCAAAAAGAATTAACGGAATATAAAAAAATCAAATCACAGCTGATAAATAATGATACAGATGTCATGGTCCCGCAGCAGGAACATGCAGAGATAAAAATGCAGATGGACGAAGATGCTGACACGGACATGAGCATGCAGGCAGATGAAGACTTGTATTCAGATATTATCCTAAATAAGGAAAAAATATCAGAATATGAAAATGGGTCAACTTTTTCATACAGCGAGGAATATGAGAGCCGTCTTAACGAATATTACGAAGAATTAGAAAAAAATTATGAACAGCTGTGGACTGAACAGACCATACTGACAGGAAGGGAAGATGCAGATGAATCTTCAACAATTATAGAAGAAGCTGATGAATCCTTAACTGTTATAGAAGATGCAGATGAATCTTTTGATGAAAGTGAAACAGCTGATTTTATACCATTTTATGTAAACAGACTGGGATCATGCTTCGATGTCGATGATATGAGTTATATTAATGGCAGAAAAATAAGGTCAGCTCCGAATATTTACATATTCGAATCGAATATTGATAAATTAAAAGAAGATTCAGTCGAAGTGAAAGTAGTAAAAGATGGCAGTTCTTATACATTGACGAAAGATAGAGATTACACTCTTATCTGCATAAGATCAAATGAAGCATCTAATACGTACGTTTACAGGATTTTAAAGGAAAATTTTCTGCAGAGCGGAGTTTACAGGATCTCTGTGTATTCTGAGGATGAGTCGGGAAACAAAAATTTCAGCGAAGATCTGGGAGCAGAAATAGTGTTTGAAATTTCAGAGGACTGACTGATCAGCTGCTGATGTGAACAGGTGAGAGTATAGAAAATTTCAACATTATATAAGCCGGATCAGTCAGTAACTCTGGGGATGCCCTTTGTATAGACTTTAGCGAAGGCAGAACTTATCTCAGCGTATTTGCTTATGCTGGAAGCACCATTCCAGGTCAGGAAGCCACCGCTAAGACCGGCATCTGCGAGAGCCTGGGCTTCGTCGGCTATATATTGTGCATCACATGTTTTTGTAACATTCCAGTATGGAACATCGTAAGCGGTGATCCAGGTGCGGCACACGGCAGGGCTGGCTATTTCACTCTGCCGTGCCGCTGCTTTTAAGGCCCATTCGTAAACTGTAGGATACGGATCTGTCCAGGAATCAGTATTCCTGTCAAAATGGTCAGTATATGGCATGGCACTGATGGCATCGACAACATTGGAAATGGCAGGGAAGTATTGACCGTAAGCGGTAACATATTTGTTGACGCATTCACCAAATACATCAACAGAAACATATGCGCCGAGTTCATGAATACAGTCACAGGCATAATAACAGAAATTCTGGATGGCCTCAGCCTTATCTTCATTATAGTAATTCCTGAAATCCGTGTCACCGCTTTCGGACATATTATAAGATTCATCCGGGAATCGTACATAGTCAAACTGTATTTCGTTAAATCCAAATTTTTTAACAGCAGTTTCAGCCAGCGTTATATTGTAATACCATACATCCCTGCTGAAAGCTGAAGGCCAGAGCTGGGATGACGAGCTGGAGGAAATACAGTCCTCTTCATGATCATAGGAATAATATTCGTCTCTAAATACAACTATACGGCCCACAACATAGATGCCGGCGTCCTTACATTTCTGTATTACATCGGCATAAAATTCTTCGGATTCGTAAAAGGCTGAATAATAAGATGTGGGTGACAGTTCTTTTATTTCTTCACAGGGGTAGGCAAGCATTTCGTCCTTTATATCCACTACGAATAAATTAACTCCGTTAGCTGCGGCAATATCTATGTAATCATCAATTTCGCTTAAGACTTTTATGCTTATATACATGCCGCTGGAATATTCACATATAGGATTATCCTCAAAAGAAGGCTTGCTTACAGGGTCCCATTCAAGATTGTACGCATATCCTCCGTAGAGCTCCCGTCCGGAATATGCCCGGTCTTTATGTATATTATAGTATTCTTCATTAACGGCAGAAGCGTATTCTTCGTCATCAGAGATGTATTTGCCGTAGATCCAGCCGCTGACATCTGAACCTGAATCATCAGTAAATGCCACATTGTATTTATGAACAGTACCATCTTCTAAAAGAGAATCGTAACCGAGGACTTCAAGAGCTGTGCCCTTAGGTGCATAAGATGAGATCTCGAAGCCATCTGCGTTAGAATAAACTGTTGCTGAAGTTCTGACCCAGATGGTTGTTTCTGTAACGATTTTATCGGGATCGGAAGTGAGATTACCGGGAAGAATATAATAGCTGTTTCCGTCATATTGAATGATCTGGTAGCTGATGCCGTTTTCATAATAAGTCTGACTGGTCTCGCTGACACAGATGCCTCTCGGCAGAGTATCCGATGCTCTGATAAGCCGCTGCTCTGTTTCGTCAAAAGTATAATATTCAAGACCTGAAGGACCTGCGGCGATATACTTTTGGTCGGTGCGGTGAATCCTGGTAATAACAAGGATCATTATTACGATCATGATCGCCAGAAGAGTGGAAGCAGCTGGTATGATGGCTTTCCATGGGATCTTACGGTCTCTGGCTGGTTTTTTTAATTTTCTGTAGCTATAATCAGTCATAGCTGTATTTTATAATATTTTAAGCTGTGTGTCAAAATTAAATGCAGCTGTTCATCCGGCCTGACTAAATGCAGCTGTTCGGCTGACATATCTTTTTCTTCTTGGGAGCCCGTTTTCTTGTTTTTAACTGCAGATCCTGCAATGCATGTCCAAGCTCGTCATCCTTAGCCATTCGGGCTTTTTGCGATTTTGATATGACACGGATTGCTCCGCTCGCAGAAATAGGCTATAATCAACATATATGCAGCTGCGGAATGCAGTGGATATAAGCTTGTGGAGCGTAAGAAATATAAGGTGCATAGCATAAGAAAATGGAACAGAGATTTAATATAACAGGGATGAGCTGTGCCGCTTGCCAGGCAAGGGTTTTTAAGGCGGTCAGCTCTCTGGATGGTGTCAGGGAATGTTCGGTAAATCTTCTGACAAACAGCATGGTGGTAAAGGGAAACGAAAGTGCTGAAAGTATCATTAAGGCTGTTTCGGATGCAGGATATGGAGCATCGGAAATTTCAGAAGACGAAGAAGATTTTCTGGCTGAAAATCTGAAAAAACTAAATGATTCTGAAACAAAAAAGCTTTTAAAAAGGCTTATTTTTTCTGCTGTGTTTACTTTGATCCTTATGTATATATCTATGGGGCATATGATGCTCGGCCTGCCGCTTCCCGATTTTATGGAGGATGATACATTTATTTCGGGTACGATCCAGGGAATACTGTCCCTTATAGTTCTTTTAATAAACAGAAAATTCTTTGTGAACGGATTCAAAGGGCTGATGCATAAGGCTGCTAATATGGATACTCTGGTGGCTTTAGGAAGCGGAGTATCTTTTATTTACAGCGTTGTTATTCTTGTATCTGCATGGATACGGTGTGATAAGATGCCTGATCTGTATTTTGAATCAGCCGCAATGATCCTTACGCTCATAACAGTAGGCAAATTATTAGAATCAGTATCAAAAGGGCGTACAACATCTGCTATAAGAGGGCTTATGGAGCTGGCCCCGAAGATGGCTGTTACCATAAAATTACCGTGCGCTGACTGCAGTAGTGAAGCTGCAGGAAAAGAAATGTTTGAAGACAGAGATCGTGAAGCTGCAGGAAAAAAGACTTCTGACGGCATAGACTGTGGACTGATCCCGGAGGAGATATTAAAAAGTGAAAGGATCCATATTCCTGCGAAGGACCTGAAGGTGGGGGATATATTTGTTGTGGAGCCGGGAATGAGTATTCCGGCGGATGGTGAAGTATTGTATGGCGAAAGCATGATGGATGAGTCTGCCCTGACAGGAGAAAGTGAACTGGTAAAGAGAGGACAGGGAAGCTTCGTTATGACTGCAGCCATTAATGCTGCATCAAGTGATGGGACCATCATATGTAAGGCGCTTAAAGTCGGAAAAGATACCACGCTCTCCCAGATCATAAAAATGGTAGATGAAGCTAATATGTCCAAGGCTCCTATCGCCAGGATAGCTGATAAGGCGGCAGCTGTATTTGTGCCGGTGGTGATGGCAGCGGCATTGCTGACATGGGCAGTGTGGATGATAGTGGGCGGATCTGCACCTGTCGTAGCTTTAAGCGGGCAAAATCTTTTTACCTATGCTATAATGCGGGCAATATCAGTGCTGGTAATTAGCTGCCCCTGCGCTCTGGGACTGGCAACGCCTGTAGCCATCATGGTAGGCTCTGGTGTAGGGTCTAAGGCCGGGATACTTTTTAAAACAGCAGCAGCCCTGGAAGAGACAGGAAAGGGCCAGATCGTAGTACTTGATAAGACAGGAACTATCACTACAGGAGAAGCCGGTTCAGATAAAATAAAAGAAGACAGCAGGGAAGGCGTTGATGAACTTTATGAGCTGGGCTTAAATGTTGTCATGCTCTCAGGGGATAAAAAAGAAAGAGCCAGTCTTATTGCTGAACAGGTGGGCATAAAATATGTCTGTGCCGGAGTGCTGCCCGATGGAAAAGGAAAGGTAATAAATGCCTTAAAGCAGCCCTGGACTATAGATGCTGCAGGAGATGGTCTGCTTAAAACATTTCCACAGAAAGCCATGGAAAGAGCATCCGCTTTTAATGTCCTGATGGTAGGGGATGGGATCAATGACGCACCGGCTCTTAAAGCAGCTGATACAGGACTGGCCATAGGAGCAGGAAAAGATATCGCCGTAGACGCGGCAGATGTAGTCATTATGAACAACTCTGTGAGGGATGTGGCAGCAGCTGTAAGACTTTCAAGAAGGACCGTTCTGATCATAAAGGAAAATCTCTTCTGGGCTTTTATATATAATATAATCTGTATACCTTTAGCTGCGGGCGTTTATACGGGCCTGTTCGGCTGGAGCATGAGCCCGATGATAGGAGCCGCCGCCATGGCGCTTTCAAGTTTCTGTGTAGTCATGAATGCCCTGAGACTGAACCTGTTCGATCCTTATAAAAACGGTTCATCAAAAAAAATGAAAGACGTAAGCGAAAAGCAAGGCGATCAGCAATGTACAGATGAATGCGGCAGCAGAAAAAAGAGCAGATGTAAGCTGCAGGATATAAGTGAAATAGTGGAAAAAATATGTGAAGAAAACAATAAAAAGGAGTTTGCTATGGAAAAAGTTATAAAGATCGAAGGTATGATGTGTCCCCATTGCTCAGGGAGAGTTAAGGATGCTCTTATGCAGTTAGATGGCGTTGCGGATGCAGCGGTAAGTCACGAGACAGGAGAAGCCATTCTGTCCGTTGAAACAGCTCTCAGCAATGAAATACTTGCGAAAGCAGTTACGGATGCCGGCTACAAAGTTATAGAAATAAAATAAGTGATCATTTAGGAGAGTTATCTTTTCCATCCCGCTTAAGCAGTTTATAGAGCCAGCTATATATCCACATGAGCAGAGGAACAAGTATGGTAGCTGCGATGCTTACAGTGAACCATTTATCTGTCTGTTCGTTGCCGAGTATAGCCAGCAGCAGGGTCGTTATATAAAGGGCTGCAATTATGATGATGCCTATTATGGCCAGGATCTGTTTTACTTTTTTGTTCATGACGGCTCCTTGATCTCAGGGAAATATATGGTGCAAGTATATATTATCCGGGCAAAATAATCAATGCTGATATATGATGCCGCAGGAGCAGGATAATAGATAATGTTCGCATGGTTTCTTGCTGATATATGGCATAACACAGGACAGGATGATCGATAACTTTTGTATAATTTTTAAGGAGATATTAATAATATGGATGATTATATTATAAGAGCTACGGCTGCAGGAATGAAGATCAGGGCATTCGCCATCAGCTCCAAAAATATGGTGGAATGCGCAAGGGCACATCATAACAGCAGTCCTGTGGTCACGGCAGCATTAGGAAGACTTTTATCTGCCGGAGCCATGATGGGTGTCATGATGAAGGGCGAGAAGGATGTGCTGACACTGCAGATGAAGGGGGACGGCCCGGCGGGAACACTTACGGTAACGGCAGATTCGAAGGGAAATGTGAAAGGATTTGCCCAGAATCCGATAGTCATCATTCCGCCTAATTATGCAGGCAAACTGGATGTGGGCGCTGCCATAGGATACGGAGAACTTATCGTTATAAAAGATCTGGGAATGAAAGAGCCTTATGTAAGTCAGACTCCTCTGGGCACCTCCGAAGTGGCTGAGGACCTTACATATTATTTCGCCAGATCAGAGCAGACACCAAGCTCTGTAGCGCTGGGAGTTTTAATGAGCCGCGATAACACAGTGAAGCAGGCAGGTGGATTTATTATCCAGCTGATGCCGGGGACAGATGACGAGATCATAGACAAGCTGGAGAAAAAGCTTGAGACTGTTACATCTGTAACAGACATGATGGAAAGGGGAATGGGTCCTGAAGAGATATTGGAAGATGTTTTAGGCGAGTTCGGTCTGGAAATAATAGATAAACAGCCCACAGCATTTAAATGCGGCTGTTCAAAACAGCATATAGCCAGGGCGCTTATAGCCATGGGCAGGAAAGAACTGCAGGCAATAATAGATGATGGCGAGCCCATCGAAGTAAAATGTCAGTTCTGCAATACAGCATATACATATTCTATAGATGAAGTGAAGATACTCCTGGAAAATGCCATATTGAAAAGCGCTGCTGCGAAGTTGAGATTAAATACGGATTTATGTGGGTCTGATGAGCAGCAGGAATGAGAATGTGAAAAGTGTTATATTTTATGATATGACACGGATTGCTCCGCGCTGCGCGCTCTCGCAATCCTGAGAAAACTCGCACTCTCGAGCTGCTTCGCAGCTCTTCGTGCTCGTTTTCTCTTGTCGCTGAGGCCCGCTGAAAAAGGGCACGTGCAAGCACGCCCTTTTCAGCGGGCTTCGGCTCGTCATATCTAAAAAAGGATGCAAGGCAGCAAGCTGCCTTGCGTCATGATTTATGATATGACACGGATTGCTCCGCGCTGCGCGCTCTCGCAATCCTGAGAAAACTCGCACTCTCGAGCTGCTTCGCAGCTCTTCGTGCTCGTTTTCTCTTGTCGCTGAGGCCCGCTGAAAAAGGGCACGTGCAAGCACGCCCTTTTCAGCGGGCTTCGGCTCGTCATATCATAAAAAAAGGGGTCGGCAGATGTCGACTCCTTTTCTCAGATCAGATTAAAATATATGGGATTACTGAACCTTTGTTACGTTTGTTGCCTGTGGTCCCTTTTCACCGTCGATCACTTCAAACTCAACTGCTTCGCCTTCTGTTAATGACTTAAATCCGTCCATGTTCAATCCTGAATAATGTACGAAAATGTCCTTGCCTGACTCGTCACAGATAAAACCATAACCCTTCTGATTGTTGAACCACTTAACTGTTCCTTTGTTCATTGTAAAACCTCCGTAAATGAAAAACGTTAAAAAAATACCAAATGAATTTAGCACATATCACAAATTGTGTCAATCAAACAAATAAGACAGAATATCAGGTGATTTTTTGTGCATTTTAGCTGACAAAATGAGATGGCTTATTCGTAGGAATATGCGCTCCTGTATACAGTACCTTCTGCAGGCGGGTTGCCGACTCTGGCCTGAATAAGCTGGGATACGGTCACCAGCTGATAGCCCTGGTCTATGAGCCACGGAACAATTACTTCAATGGCATCGGCTGTTTCGTCGTAGGTGCTGTGGAACTGTATGATGTCGCCGTCTTCCGTGTATGTTTCTACCGCATATATGGTGTCATACTGATTAAGGGTGGACCAGTCCATTGTATCAAAATTCCAAAGGATAACGGCCATATCTTCTTCTTCACAGGTTTCGATTATTTCATCGTTATAGCCGCCGCCAGGTGTGCGGAAGAGTGTAGGGCGGACATCACATATATTTTCGATCACATCAGAACATTTTACTATATCTTCTTTTGTGAGCTCATCAGAAGATTCAATGTCACTATAGGAGTGATTGCCTATTTCCTGGCCGCTGTTTACCATGGACAGTATAAGCTCCGGGTTTTCTTCGGCCCTAGAACCGATCTCGAAGAAGGTAGCATGGGCATCATATTCGTTCAAGATCTCAAGAATCCGTTCGGTCACGCCGTCCTCATCGGGACCGTCATCGAAGGTGAGAGCCACCATAGGAAGGCTGGTATCTATACCGCTCATATCTATAGCTTTAGTAACAGTGCCGCTGAATGTGGAACACCATTGTGAAGCTGCGTCAGCGCATACGGCGCGGATAGACATATAGTATGTTTCTGAGACTACCAGGTCTTCCAGAGTGCAGCTCCTTGTGCCTGTTTCGTCATTATATGATGTATCAGCGAAGGCTACTGAAATGGTGATAGCATCACTCAGATCTTCATAGAGTCCGTACTTTATCTCGTAAGCTTCTGCATGACCGGAGGATCGCCAGCTTATATTCAGTGACTCGGCTGATAAGGTCTGTGCAGCAGCGTCAACAGGAGCATCCGGAATAGTATAGGCTTCTATGCTGACTCCTTCTGTTGTTTTATTACCATCAGATGCAGTTATCTTATAGCTGTATTTCGTTCCTGCATCGAGATTGTCAAATGTTATGGATGATGAGCCATCAGATATAGTTGTTAAAAGGGTATATTCACCGCTGTTTTCTGACCGGTAGATGTCATAGCTGAAATTTTTGCTGGCTCCTGAGAAAGACAGGGTCTGAGTGGATGCGGTAGACTCGATAGCAAGATTACTCAGATCCTTAAGAGCAGAAGCGCTGACAATGATGATTATAAGGACTATCACAACTATGGCGGCAATTACGATGGGGCCGTATTTTCTGGCGGCGGCGATACGCCTTACTTTAATGGCCTGTTCACGCTTGTAGGTAGAACCGGTCCCGATGGTGGTACGTCTGCCGGAAGACCTTCCGGATCCTGAGGGCCTTCGATTATTCGAATTATTTAATGACATGATCTGCCTCCTTCAATCTGCACAGGACCATCTGCAGGAAAGTATTTTCGTGCAGATGGTGTAAATGTGCGTCTGTGTCTATATGTTAAGCAGCCACACTGCCAGGTTAAAATATATGAGCAGTGTGAGAGCATCAACTATGGTTGTAATGAAAGGGCTGGACATTACTGCCGGGTCGAAACCTACTTTCTGGGCCAGCATAGGAAGAACGCAGCCGATGAACTTCGCTATGATAACTCCTGCGAAAAGAGCCAGAGATATCACGATCATCATTAAAATACTGGCTTCACTGCTGCTGATTATGAGCATTTTGATAAAATTAACAACAGCAAGGCAGGCGCCGCACATCAGAGCAACCCGGAATTCTTTCCACATGACCTTGAAGATATCCTTGAAGTGGACATCGTCAAGGGACAGAGCACGTATGATGGTCACGGATGCCTGTCCGCCGCAGTTCCCACCGGTGTCCATGAGCATGGGGATAGCGGACGTCAGTACGATAGAAACTGACAGAGCATCCTCGAATTTTGTAATGATAAGACCTGTAAATGTGGCGGATATCATCAAAAGCAGAAGCCAGGGGATACGGGCCTTAAAAGTCTGCCATACACTGGTCTGAAAGTAAGGCTTATCCACATGGCGGATAGCAGCCATTTTTTCAATATCCTCGGTAGCCTCTTCTTCCATAACATCCAGAGCATCATCTACTGTTACGATGCCTACCAGGCGCTCTTCGTCATCCACTACAGGAAGGGCTAAAAAGTCATATTTGCTGAACATCTGTGAAACTTCTTCTTTATCTGTATGAGTCCTGGCAAATATAAGATTTGTCTCCATTATGTCGTTTATTACCGCATCTTCTTCAGAAAGAAGAAGGTCTTTAGCGGTAACAACTCCTAAGAGCTTTCTGTTATAATCAGTAACATAGCAGATATAGATCGTTTCCTTGTCTACACCGGTCCGCCTTATCCTGGTAAGCGCCTCCGATACAGTCATGTTTTTTCTGAGGGAGACATATTCCACTGTCATGATAGATCCGGCAGAATCTTCCGGATACTGAAGGATCTTGTTGATCATGGCACGGGTGGTGGCATCGGTGGAAGACAGAATACGTTTTACAACATTAGCCGGCATTTCCTCTACGATATCAACGGCATCATCAAGGTATATCTCATCCATGATGTCACGCAGCTCGGTGTCAGAAAAGCCTTTTATAAAATGCTCCTGAACATCGCTGTCCATCTCTACAAAGGTCTCGGCCGCAACTTCTTTAGGAAGAAGCCGGAAAAGGATATTAGACTTCTCTTTAGGAAGCTCATTCAGCAGAGCAGCTATATCAGCCGGATTCATGTCTTCAAAAATATCACGTATACGGGCATATTTTTTCTCTTCGAATAAAGAAAGTATCAGATCTATTTTTTCTTCCGGATTTTCTTCCATGAGCTTCCTCCTTTCCTTGTTCAGTGCTTTATATACAACAAAAACAAATAAAAGCAGCAGCTTTTATCTTTGTGTGATGTGTGACGGTCTTATAAAGTCAGAAGACCTTTTTCGGTATTTTATAACATAAGATATGAAAAGGCAAATTCTTTATTGATTTAATATGTGAAATTTACTATTATGTTATCAGACATTAAAGTGTTAAAATGTCATTGAGATTATCAAGTAAATGAGGAGGAAAAATAATGGGACTTTTAAAAGCTGCATTAGGAGCTGCTGGGGGAGCCCTGGCAGATACATGGAAGGAATTTTTCTATTGTGAGTCTATATCAAAGGATATTCTGGTCTTGAAGGGTCAGAAGAATATAGGAAACCGTTCATCTAACAGAAAAGGCAGTGATAATATAATAAGCAACGGATCAGGCATCGTAGTGGCTGACGGTCAGTGTATGATAATCGTGGATCAGGGAAAGGTCGTGGAAGTCTGCGCAGAACCCGGAGAATTCACCTACGATTCATCTACGGAGCCCAGCCTTTTTACCGGATCTTTAGGGACGAGTATACTCGAGACATTTAAAGTGATGGGAAAAAGGATAGGCTACGGAGGAGATACGGGGCATGATCAGAGAGTGTATTATTTCAATACTAAAGAGATCATAGATAATAAATTCGGAACCCCGAACCCGATCCCTTTCAGGGTCGTTGATCAGAAAATAGGACTGGATCTGGATGTATCCATAAGATGTTCAGGAGTTTATTCATATAAGATAACAGACCCGATAAAATTCTACACGAATGTCTGCGGTAATGTTTCCGAAAGCTATGAAAGGTCAGAACTGGACCCGCAGCTGAAGACAGAATTTATAGCGGCTCTGCAGCCTGCCATGGGACAGTTGTCTGCACTTATGCTGCGTCCGAATGAGATAGTTACACATAATACAGAACTTGAGCAGGCCATGAATAACGAATTATCTTCTAAGTGGGCAGAACTGAGAGGAATAAGCGTTATAAGTGTGGCACTGGGATCTGTAACTCTTCCTGAAGAGGATCAGAAGATAATACAGCAGACTCAGAGAGGAGCCACCTTATCTAATCCGTATATGGCAGCAGGAGTTATGGCAGGAGCCCAGGCTAATGCCATGGAGGCAGCTGCTAATAATTCAGCAGGAGCCATGACCGGATTTATGGGGATGGGCATGGCATCTTCCATGGGTTCAAACATAACAGGATTGTTCCAGCAGGGCGCTGCTATGCAGCAGGCAGGCCAGCTGCAGCAGGGAATGCCGATGCAGCAGGGACAGCAGCCTGCTATGCAGCAGGGCCAGACGATGCAGCCTGCTGCAGAAGCTGCGGGATCATCTTCGGGACCTAAGTTCTGTTCACAGTGCGGCACGGCACTTCAGCCGGGAAGCAGATTCTGCCCACAGTGCGGAAATCAGATCCAGTAAGAGGAAGTTAGAATGAAGGAAAATATTCATGAATATAAATGTCCTAACTGCGGAGGCAGTCTTAGCTTCGACAGTGGGACACAGAAGATGAAATGCCCTTACTGTGACTCTGAAATAGATGTTGAGGCCCTTAAATATGTTGACGAAGAACTGAATAATTTCACTGATAAGGACAGCGCAGACTGGGAAAGATCAGGCAAGGTGTGGCAGGAAGGCGAAAGCGAAGGCATGAGGATATATGTCTGTCAGTCCTGCGGCGGGGAGATCATCGCTGATGAGAATATGGCTGCCGGCCAGTGCCCTTACTGCTCTAATCCGGTAGTTATGATGGGGCAGCTGGCAGGAGACCTTAAACCTGATTATATAATCCCTTTTAAACTAGACAAAGAGGCAGCTAAAGAGGCATATAAAAAACATCTGAAGCACAGGCCTCTGTTAGTCAGCCTTTTTAAGGAACAGAATCATATAGATGAGATAAAGGGACTCTATGTGCCTTTCTGGCTCTATGATGCGGATTCCGACGGAAGTGCGGCCTTTAAGGCCACAAAAGTAAGAAGCTGGTCTGATTCGAGAAACAGGTACACAGATACAAGCTATTATTCGGTAATAAGAAAAGGAAAGATGGCATTTGCCCATATTCCGGCTGACGGCTCATCGAAAATGCCGGATGATCTGATGGAATCCATAGAGCCTTTCGATTTTTCACAGGCTGTGGATTTTAAAACTGCGTATCTTTCCGGATATATGGCTGACAGATATGATGTTTCATCAGAAGATGAAATGGACAGAGCCAGCCAGCGTGTTAAAAATTCCACCATGGACTGCCTGAAAGAGACCGTGAAGGGCTACAGCACTGTCACATTAGAAAAAGGTAATGTTTCCATCAGCAATGCTAAGGCTAAATATGCTATGTACCCCGTGTGGATACTTAATACCACTTATGCCGGCAAACAATATGTTTTCGCCATGAATGGGCAGACCGGGAAGATGGTAGGAGATCTTCCTATAGCTAAGGGGAAACTGTGGCTTTTCAGACTTTTCTTTACGCTGGGATTTGCTTTTATAGTTTATTTTATCATCACATTTTTCTTAAATGTATAGGGAGGTGAAAAACATGATCAGAAAAATCACAGCGTTATTTCTTATGATTGTTTTTTGCTTCCTGCTGTCCATGAATGTTGTGGCAGATGAGCATCCTGACAGAGTCGTGGATATGGATCTCAGGCTTTCGGACGATGAAAAATCCGAACTTGAAGAGCATCTCGATGAACTCAGCGGGAAGCTGGACTTTGATATCGTGGCTGTGACAGTTTCAGACAGAGAAGGAAAATCCATGCAGGATTATGCAGACGATTACTTCGATTACAACGGCTATGGCCTGGGTGAGGATGAGTCCGGTGCGCTGATGCTTCTTGATATGAACAGCAGAGATGTTTATATCAGCACAAAAGGCGAGGGCTTATATGCCTTTACAGACTATGGCATCGAAAGGGCTCTCGATGAGATCACTGAATATTTAAAGGACAGCGAATATTACGCTGCCTTTATGGCTTTCGCAGACATCGCGGATCAGTATGTCAGTTCATACCGTGACGGCCGGGCTGTGGATATAGCAGGGATCGATACGGGAAAATTAATCTATGAGGCCCGGAAAGATTCGGGACTGAGCGAGGCAATGATCATTAAGATAGTCATATCTGTGCTGGCAGGCTTCGGTCTGTGCTTCATCCCTACGGCTGCCATGAAAAAGAAAATGAAATCCGTAAGGAGCCAGGCTGCGGCTCAGGCTTATCTTAAAAAAGGTTCGTTCAATGTATACGCCAGTGAAGACAGGTATCTTTATCATCATGTTGTTGTGACACCTATACCGAGAAATGAAGGGAATAATGGGGGATCCAGTGTGCATTTTTCAGGCAGCGGCGGTTCACATGGAGGCGGAGGAAGACATTTTTAAACAGCACATGTATTGTGTTGAAAGGAAAGGGTTATGAGTAAAAAAATCAGGACTCCTGAGGTGGAGGAGCTGTTCGCTGCCATATTAACACTGCAGAATATGGATGAATGCTTCACATTTTTTGAAGACGTATGTACTACAAATGAGATATTATCATTTGCCCAGAGATACCAGGTGGCGAAACTTTTGAGCGGAAAGAATACCTACCAGGAAATAGCAGAAAAAAGCGGAGCCTCTACAGCTACCATCTCCAGAGTAAAGCGTTCCATCGATGATGGTAACGGAGGATACAGGATGGTATTTGACAGATTGAATAAGGAGAACAATGAATAAATTTACTGACAGATTAAATGACAGACAAAAGGAAGCGGTCCTTAAAACAGAGGGACCGCTTCTTATACTGGCAGGAGCCGGATCCGGCAAGACCAGGGTTATAACCAACAGGATAGCATATCTGATAGAAGAGAAAGGGATAAGCCCCAGACAGATACTGGCTATAACATTTACTAATAAAGCCGCAGCAGAAATGAGGGAGAGACAGGAGCAGATGCTTGGGACATCCCTTTCAGGAGCGTGGATCTGCACATTCCATTCAGCCTGCGTCAGGATATTAAGAATGCATGCAGAACTACTCGGATATGATAGTAAATTCACCATATATGACGCAGAAGATCAGAAAAACGTGATCAAAAATATCTGCAAGGATATGAATATAGACCCTAAACAGTTTAAAGAAAAATGGTTCATGGGCCGCATAAGTGCCGCGAAAGATGAACTGCTCACTGTTGAGCAGTTCGAACGCAATGCTTCGGGAGACTACAGACTGGAAAAAGCAGCTAAAGTGTTCAGGGAATATCAGAGAATCTTAAAAGCTAACAATGCTTTCGATTTCGATGATCTGATCGTTAAGACTGTGGAGCTTTTCAGGACCCATCCTGAGGTGCTGGACAAATATCAGGAAAGATTCAGATATATCTCCGTAGACGAATATCAGGATACGAACACGGCCCAGTTCATTTTTGTGAGCCTTCTGGCCGGAAAATATAAGAATATATGTGTTGTAGGAGATGACGACCAGTCCATATATAAATTCCGTGGAGCTAATATTAAGAATATCCTGAATTTTGAAAAAGTATTTCCGGGAGCCAGCGTTATAAGACTGGAACAGAATTACCGTTCAACTTCTAATGTCCTGGATGCGGCTAATGCTGTTATAAAAAACAATGTCCAAAGGAAGGCTAAGACCCTGTGGACTGAGGCTGAGGCCGGAGATAAGATCCGTCTCTTTTATGTTGATAATCCTTATGTGGAGGCCGACAGAGTCATTGCGCTGATAAGAAAACTCCAGCATGATGGAGGAAAGCTTAAAGACTGTGCCTGCCTTTACAGGACTAACGCCCAGTCACGTAATCTGGAGGAAGCCTTCATAAGGGCTGATATTCCTTACAAGATAGTGGGTGGAGTTAACTTCTATCAGCGTAAGGAAATAAAGGATATCCTGGCTTATCTGAAAACCATTGATAATGCTGTGGATGATCTGGCGGTAAAGAGGATCATAAATGTACCTAAAAGGGGAATAGGAGCTGTCGCTGTCAATATGGTCCAGCATCTGGCGGATGAGAGAGGAATAAGCTTTTATTCGGCATTAGACAGTGGTATTGACGAGGGCGTTTTCGGAAAAACAGCGGATAAACTGGCTGTGTTCAGGAATGTAATACAGGGACTGAGGAATAAAGCCTCTTCTTACGGTATTTTATCAGACAATTCTCTTTATGACGGCAACGAAAAACGCGGCCTTAAAGAATTCATACAGGATGTGCTGGATGACAGCGGATATATGAGGGAACTGACAGCTGAAAATACCGTGGAATCTGAAAGCAGGATAGAAAACCTGGAGGAATTTATAAATAAGGCTGCTTTATTTGATGAGAAATACGACCGTGGGGCATCTCTGTCAGATACAGTTGATGAACTGCTGAGCGCATATGAGGATAATATCCTGGGTGGATTTTTAGAGGAAGTTTCCCTGGTGGCTGACATAGATTCCTGGGATGCGTCAGACGAATATGTGTCTCTTATAACCATACATTCGGCTAAGGGTCTGGAATTCGAAAATGTATTTCTGTGCGGTATGGAAGATGGCCTCTTTCCGATGAACGCTTCCATAAATTCTGAGGATCCGAGCGACCTTGAGGAAGAACGAAGACTGGCATATGTAGGAATAACCAGAGCGAAAAAACGTCTTTTCCTGACAGCTGCCAGAACGAGGATGGTAAGGGGAGAGACGGTAACATCTAAGCTCTCCAGATTCGTGCGGGAAATACCGCCTCTCCTTATAGAACATGACAGCGATAATATCTATGTGAAAAAAGCCGATGAAAGACCCGTTGGGGATCCGGGCACTGTCAGGCCGAAGAGCAGACCTCAGAGCAGAGTGATATTAAATGAAAAACCCGCAGCGCTTAAATATGGTCATGATTTTTATGCCGGCGGGGCCGATGCTGCTTCAAAACAGTTTTCTGCTAATAATAAAGCAAAGCCTGACTATACTATAGGCGACAGGGTCAGCAGTATGAAGTATGGTGA
>R15__coassemble_960_pt1 | contig 17107 bp, 14 predicted proteins | sample R15__metabat2_low_PE_011 | metagenome-assembled genome bin R15 | reverse complement strand
AAGTGCAGCTCTCTTTCGTTTCATGAGAGCGATAGACGGGGGTGCGGTGGTCCAGTGGACCACTTTGAACGCGCAGCGATCAACAGCACCGCCCGAAGCTAAGCTACCGACCGAAGCCGCACCGCGGGTGAGTTCTCCGCTGGCGCTTCCGGAACGAAAAAAGAGCTGCACTTTTAAGTGCAGCTCTCTTTCGTTTCGTGAGAGCGATAGACGGGGCTCGAACCCGCGGTCTCGACCTTGGCAAGGTCGCGCGTTACCAACTACGCCACTATCGCATCTTCAATTTTCAATTCGTTTGTTCCCCAAACGCGATTGTCATTTTAATCGATTGCTATACTTTTGTCAATTTCTTTTTTTGTATTTTTTACAGAACAATTCTTTGCGTTCTTACTGAACAATTCTTTTCTGTGTTTTATAGAACAATTCTATTTCATTGCATTTTTACAGAACAATTCCTTTTATGCTTTTCACAGAGCATACCAGATTATACAAATCACCCATGCACAGCCGCGAAGTTCCTTATGATCTGCCCTCTATCAGATCTATCATATGGCGTTTGTAATAAAATTCATCCACAGCGCTGAAGAAAGCTTCGATGTTTTCCAGATCCGTAAGAGGCGGTATATCGCAGCCTGACGACGGCCAGAAATTCTCGTACATGCCGGCATCCGTCATCAACTGGTGAACAGTGGATTTTACCAGCTGCGGTTTCGCTGCAAGGAAGGTCCTCGCAGGAGAAACATTCCCCATGATAAGAACGTCTGCCGGTGCTTTTTCCAGCATATCCACGATATTAATAGAATCTCCGAAATGAAATGCCTTGCAGCCTGTCGCCCATATGTCATCTGCCTGAAATACGACTCCGCTGCCACAGTTATGATAAATGACGATAAAGTCCTCTGACTGCACTTCATCAACTATTTTCTTTACATAATCACTGGAAAATTCCCTGGCCAGCTGCGGCGACAGCACCCCTGCTAATGGTTCAGCCATTATCACTCCGTGAGCCCCTGCTTCCTTAAAGGCCCTTATATAATTTATAATGAATTCAGTGGATTTTTCCAGCAGCAGGTGGACCATATCCGGATCATCGTAACAGTTAAGCATGGCCTCGTTGACATCCATCAGTCTTCCTGCAAGGGAAAAAGGTCCTATACATTCTGCGAATAAGGGCCTGTCCGTTACGATCCTCGATGCCTTCTTTATTCCTTCCACAGCTATTCCTGTTCTTCCTGCGCCTACACAAGGTACTGTAAGCGCCTCTGCCTCCTCCATATCAGTCACCAGCTGTCCGATGATCGTGGGGATCTCATCAACAGAATATACAGCATGGGCCCCGAAAGCCTCAGCTTCTATAGACAGGTCCATGTAACCTATAGCCGCCGGCATATCATACCTGTCAGCGATCATTTTGATCCCCAAAGCCTGCAGCGTAGAATTCTGCACCAGCTCATTAGTAGGGATATACAGAAGCTGCACCGCCGGGAAAGAAAGCATCGGAAGCGGTTTCTTATCCTTAGTAAGCCTCATAACATCCATCCAGTTAGAAATATTAGAATACTTAAACATGACACTCCTCCTCTTCATTGCAAATGTCACATCAGACCATTTTTTCCTGTTTAACCTTTTTATCTATAACATGTCTCGATGCCAGTTCAGCTTTTATATCCTCAAGAGATATCCCTGACTGCACCATCAGCACCATTACATGATATGCCAGATCCGCGATCTCATAAATAGTTTCTTTTTTATCCTCTGCTTTAGCAGCGATGATGACCTCTGTGCTCTCTTCTCCGACCTTCTTAAGTATCTTATCAAGTCCCTTTTCGAAAAGATAAGTAGTATAAGATCCTTCCTTCTTTTCGGTCTTTCTGCCGCGGATAAGCTCCATCAATCCTTCGTAAGAAAATTCATTTTCTTCATCTGCCTCCTGTATCTGCAGCTGATCAGCGTCAGCTGTCATCAGCGGATTAAAGAAACAGGAAGTCTGTCCCGTATGGCAGGCAGGCCCTTCCGGCTCCACCATGATGAGCAGTGCGTCTTTATCGCAGTCAGCAGTAATGGATACAATGTGCTGGTAGTTGCCGCTGGTCTCGCCTTTAAGCCAGAGCTGCTGACGGGAACGGCTGAAAAAGCATGTCAGCTTTTTTTCCATGGATATCTTAAGACTCTCCTCGTTCATATATGCCAGTGTGAGCACCTGCTTAGTATTATTATCCACAACAATAGCAGCTATGAGCCCCTTTTCGTCGAATTTCAATTCACTTACATTTATCACAGTAAACCTCCCGTATATTCTTCCGCATCAGCATTTTACCTCACTGTGCATTGTTTTTTACAACTATTTTATTCCGCCGGCATCATATTTTCCGCTTCTCCATCTCATCTCGCCGGAATATCATTCCTTCGCATTTCAGCCTTAAGATCATTTATATTAACTTCTCCAAAATGGAAGATCGAAGCCGCAAGGCCTGCGTCCACTCCCGGCAGTTCCCTGAAAAGTTCTATAAAATCATTTATGCAGCCTGCGCCTCCCGAAGCTATCACAGGTACGCTGACCACATCACAGACAGCTCTGAGCATTTCTATATCGAAGCCCTTCTTCACTCCGTCCGTATCTATGGAATTCACCACGACCTCCCCGGCGCCTTCTCCCACGCAGCGTTTTATCCACTCTATGGCATCTAAACCGGTGTTGTCCCTGCCTCCCCTGGCAAATACTCTGAACACCCCATCTACTCTTTTTATATCCACAGACAGCACGACACACTGGTCGCCGTAAAGCTTCGCCGCTTCCGGCACCAGCGACGGATTCTTAATGGCACCGGAATTCACACTGACCTTGTCCGCTCCGCAGTTTAAGACCCGGTCGAAATCTTCCACACTGTTTATTCCGCCCCCTACAGTCAGAGGGATAAAAACCTTAGAGGCCGTCTCTTTTAAAATATCAGTAAAAAGCCTGCGTCCCTCAAAGGATGCAGTTATATCGTAAAAGACCAGTTCATCCGCTCCGTTGCTGCTGTAATACTGAGCCAGTTCAACAGGGGATGAAACATCTCTTAAACCCTTAAAATTAGTACCCTTTACTACCCTGCCGTCCCTGACATCCAGACAGGGTATTATCCTTTTTGTTATCATTTGCCTAAGCCTTCCTTATCTGCACAGCCTGCTGCTATAGCTTCTTTAAGATCCACAGCGCCGGTATAATACGCTTTTCCCAGTATAGCGCCGTAGAGCCCCAGGTCTTTCAGGGCCCTCACGTCATCAAGGGAAGAGACTCCTCCGGAAGCTATTATCTGCATATCCAGCTTTTCGGAAAGTTCCTTATAAAGCTCATTATTGCTGCCCATCATGGCACCATCTCTGGATATGTCAGTGCAGATCAATGTTGATACACCCATAGATCTCATCTGCGCAGCAAAATCCATGGCATCTATGCCTGAATTTTCAGTCCAGCCTTTAACTGCCACACATTTATCTTTTATATCTATTCCCACAGCCAGCGAATCAGGAAATTCAGACAAAATCTCCTTTAAAAATCCCGGATCCTCTACCGCAGCAGTGCCTATGATCACCCTGTCGATACCCGCCATCAGGTACTTTTCGGCCACTTCCATACTTCTTATACCGCCGCCCACTTCCACAAATAGACCGGATTCTTTTTTTATCCTGCATATAAGCTCGAAATTAGGCGTTGTACCTGACTTAGCACCCTCAAGATCCACCAGATGCATCTGGCCGGCACCGCATTTTTTAAAATCCGCAGCCACAGACACAGGATCATCACTGTATATGGTTTTCTGCCTGTAATCACCTTTTAAAAGCCTTACAGCCTGTCCTTCATATAGATCAATTGCCGGAAAAATAAGCATGTCTCTCTCCTTACATCTCACAAAAAGCCTTAAGTATCCTAAGGCCCACATCACCGCTCTTTTCAGGATGGAACTGACAGCCTGAAACATTTCCCCGGACCACAGCAGCCGTAAGAGCCGAACCGTATTGCGCCGTCGCTATGACAGACTCATCACAATCCGCAGCATAATAAGAGTGAACAAAGTAAACACAGTCACCTTCGTTTATGTATTTAAAAAGCTCATGCTTTCTGCCCTTGAATTCAAGCTGGTTCCATCCCATATGCGGGATCTTAAGATCATCCGATATCACATCAGATATAGGCCTTACAGTTCCTTTTATCAGCCCCAGTCCTTCATGCTCTCCGTATTCATAGCTTTTATCAAAAAGCAGCTGCATCCCGAGACAGATACCCATTATATATGTGCCTTTTTCAGCTTCTTCCTTCAGGACTTCTCCCAGACCTGACTTCTTAAGTTTTGCCGCAGCATCTGAGAATGCTCCCACACCCGGAAGGATTATCCTGTCTGCCTTTCTTATAAGCTCTGCATCTGAGCTCACGACAATATCCGCTCCTAAGGCCATAAAAGAGCACTTAAGGGAAAACATATTGCCCACACCATAATCAACTATCGCTATCATTTAACACTACTCCGTAATATCCTGCCCTATCTTCAAAAACATCATCATTTATAAGGCCCTGAAAGCACGCAGGTCATTTTCTACAGCACGCCCTTGGTAGACGGCACTTCTCCTGCATACTTTTTATCTACAGCAACAGCCACCCTTAAGCTCCTGGCTGCGGATTTATATACTCCCTCTATTATATGATGGGTATTTTTACCTGAAATAAGCCTTATATGCAGGGCGCATTGGGCCTGCCTTACGAATCCCATCCAGAATTCTTCCACCAGTTCTGTATCAAAGTCCCCCACTTTTTCACATTTCATGGGAACATCAAATCCTAAAAAACTTCTGCCCGAAAAATCCACCGCAGTTAATATCAGCGCCTCATCCATAGGCAGGATGGTATCCCCGTAACGATGGATACCCTTTTTATCTCCTAAAGCCTCTCTGAATGCCTGCCCCAGGGCTATCCCTATGTCTTCCACACTGTGATGATAATCAACATAAGTATCCCCTGTACATTTAAGATCCAGGTCGAAGCGGCCGTGGGAGGCGAACAGGGTCAGCATATGATCCAAAAAGCCGCAGCCTGAATCAATATTGCTTTTTCCGCTGCCATCCAGGTCCAGTTTTAAGGAAATATCCGTTTCTGCTGTTTTTCTGTTTATCTCAAAAGTTCTCATGACTTTACTATCCTTTTTACTTCTTCAATAAAAATCTTCATCTGCTCAGCATCTCCGACGCTTATTCTTACACCTGCGTCTAATCGCTCTTTGTCAAAATATCTTACCAGGACTCCTGCTTCACGAAGCTTCGTATACAGCTCTTTTCCGCTTATATCAGGATGCCATGCCCATATAAAATTAGTCTTTGAATCCAGCAATTCAAATCCACTCATCTTAAGTTCCTCCATAGTCCACTGGCGGTTCTGCATTATCTTCCGGCAGTTTTCCCTGAAATATCCTTCATCCCTTAAAGCGCCTATGCCTGCTGCCATAGTCATACGGTTAACATTATATGGATTAAAGGAATATTTAACAGTATTAAGATCCCTGATCAGTTCCTTAGAGCCCATGGCCATACCGAGCCTTCCCCCCGCCAGTGATCTGGATTTGGAAAATGTCTGCACCACCAGAATGTTTTTATATCTGTTAATAAGAGGCACTGCACTCTCCGCCCCGAAATCCACATATGCCTCATCCACAACAAGAAGATTTCCGGGATTTTCAGCTGCGAGACGCTCTATGTCAGAAAGAGGCAGCATAAGAGCTGTAGGTGCATTAGGATTAGCCAGGAATACGGTCTTTTTTCCGCCCATATAATCTTCAATGTCTATGCTGAAATCTTCCTTTAAGGCTATCTCTTCATAGGGCACAGAAGCCATCTCGGCAAATACTTTATAAAATCCATATGTAATGTCTGCGAATACAGCCGGCCTGTCATCATCACAGAAAGCCATAAAGGCCCAGGCTAAAAGCTCGTCAGAACCGTTTCCGAATATTATCTGTTCTTTTTCTATACCGAAGAAATCCGCTCCGGCTTCGCAGAGCAAGGTGCATTCAGGATCCGAATACAGCTGAAGATCCCCTGCTGCTTCCCTGGCCATTCTTAATGCTAAAGGTGAAGGCGGAAAGGGAGATTCATTTGTATTAAGTTTAATAAATTTTCTGTCCTTAGGCTGCTCACCGGGTGTATATGGGATCAGACAGCCGAATCTGCTGCTGAAAAATTCACTCATAATAACTTTCTCCTTGGATCACTTTTCATCTTCAAACTATAATATGGCTTCTGTCAGCCTTTCAACCAGTTTCTCGATAGCCTTGTTTTTAAATTTCATGGAGCTTTTATTAGCAATAAGTCTGGCGCTGATGGGAACTATATCTTCGATCACCTCAAGGTTATTTTCCCGAAGGGTCGTACCTGTCTCCACAATATCCACTATCACATCTGACAGTCCCAGGATAGGTGCGATCTCTATGGAACCGTTCAGATGGATTATATCTATATTCCTTCCTTTTGACTGATAAAATTCCCTGGCTATATGCGAAAATTTCGTCGCGACCCTTAAAGTTTCCATACCATCGTCCGTGAATCCTTTAGGGGCGGCCACAGCCATTTTACAGCGTCCCATGCGCATATCTAAAAGTTCGTAAACCATGGGTTCGTATTCAAGCAGTATGTCCTTGCCTGCCACACCTATATCCGCTGCTCCCCGTTCTACATAGATAGCCACATCTGAAGGCTTCACCCAGAAATATCTGACCTTCTTATCAGGATTTTCGAATATCAGTTTCCTGTTCGGTTCAAGTATAGACGGGCACTCATATCCTGCCTTAGCCATGGCATCGTAAACCTTGTCCCCTAACCTGCCTTTAGGAAGAGCCACGTTAATATACTCATCCTCTTCGTCTAAAAGCATATTATCCGGATTTCTTTTATCTAAAAGCTCTAATTCATCTGTATATACAGCAAAACCTACAGTCCTGGCCCGGCGTTTAAGCTTCATCATCAGATTATCATACTGGCCACCCGACAGCACAGCCTGGGGAACATTTTTAACAAAGCCCTTGAATACTATGCCATTGTAGTAATTAATATCTTCAGATGCAAGAAAATCAATAAATATGCCGTCAGAAAGCTCAGGCCTTTTTTGGACCATCATGGTCATAATATCAGAGAAGTCCTTAAGAGAAGGCAGCGCATACTTTTCTGCCATTTCATACAGCTTCTGGATCACTTCTTCTGCCCTGCCGTGGACTGATAAAAGTTCCTTTAATATATCCGCATTTTCTGCCTCCCGGCACAGCTCATCTATCTCATGAAAGTTTTTCTCTCCTGCTGCCTTATATAAGCCGGGTATTTTCTCAGCAGTGATCCCTATCCTGCCTATAATATCATTTAAAACATCCAGGTTTGATACGACCAGCATGCCGTCGTCACTTATGAGTCTGATGCTTTCTAAAGCCATGGCCATTACTTCGCAGAGGCACTCTTCGTCCACGGCTCCGAAGCATTCCACGCCTACCTGCATTATTTCTTTAAATGCTCCGCTGCCTTTTGAAACACGGTATACATTTTCATTGTAAAAAAGTTTCTGTATGCCCTCGCTATCATCCTCGCTGTTTTTTATGATAGACAAGGTCACGTCGGGCTTCAGAGCCATTAACTTACCTGTTGTATCCGTAAACGTGATAACATTATCAGAAACCAGGAAATCCTTATTTCTGGCATAAAAATCATATTCCTCGAACTTGCCCATTTTATAAAGCCTGTAACCGTATTTCATATAAAGGCTTCTGAGCATAAATAATATTTTTTCGCTTTTCTGCAATGCATTTTCATCAATAAACATATATTCCGACCTCGTTCGTTTTAGTTTGCTACCATATTAGCATACTAAAGTGCACCGCGCAACTCCATATAAAAATTTCAAATATCATTTTCCGGATCCCGACTGCACATTTCAGCCACAGCCCTGGCCAGTCCGTTCCTTATGTCATCATCCAGGGCCTGTTCATTTTCTGCACATTGACAGGCTGCATCTGCAGGGGCATCATCAGCTATCACATTTTCCGAAGGCGCGGCATCATGGGCTATCACATTTTCCGAAGGCGCGGCATCATGGGCCGTTACATTTTCCGAAGGCACGTCATCATCTGCTATTACATTTTCAAAAATAACGGCATTATCAGCGTTCCTGCAGATATAATATGCCAGACCGAAGCACATTATAACGCATACCAGAGGATAGCTTTCCACAATGCCCGCCAGAGCGAAAATGCCCGTTACTGCCGATATGATATATGCCGCTCTATGTCTGGAAAGCTTTAAAATACTGAATATCATCAGTCCTGCCATGATCAGCATGATAACTGTTCCCACTGTACCTGTCTTATACATGATCTCCAGATATGTACAATGTGAATGTGCATAACCGGTTATCTTAGAGGCTTCCATCACAACGGATTCCTGGCCGTTTCCCCACAACGGATGAGATTCGAAAAGTTTAAGGGACATGCTCCATATATGCGAGCGCTTATGAAAATCCGGATCTATGCCGAATATGCTTACCCAGGAAGTGATCTGTTTTACGACTACGATCAGAAAAATAATAATATCCGCAGCTATTAAAATAACAGGTGAGAAGATATGTCTGACTACTCCGGCAGCTTTATCTGATAACCTTAAAATGTCCCCCAGGACCATGGCAGCCAGTATGAGTATAAAAGCCAGTTCCTGAGTCAGGGAATCACATTTTACAGCCATGATAAGGTTCAGTATCATAAGCGGGTAATTTAATATCTGCAGCCAGGCGCCATAAAGATGGGCATAGGCTAAGCCGCACAGGATCATAGGAATGACATATTCTATCCCGCCGTTATAATTGCCCACCAGAGAAAAGAAAACATTTCTGTACTGACCGTACTCTTCCCACATACCCACGCCCCAATACGCGAAAACAGTGTAAGCATTCATGACCACGTAGATCATCAGCACAAAAAAAGCAGTCAATATATATTTTTTGGGATTGACCCTGAAAAAAACTGCTGCCATCATGGCTATAAAGACTGCTGCCAGCCCTTTAAAGCCCAGGGCTCCCTGCATATCATCAGCCATGTTAAGCTCTGTGGAATACAAAAGAACAGCGATAAAAGCTAAAGCTGCCCACAAAAAGAAGTTATCCCTGAACAGTCTCATCCTGCTTATGTAAAGTGCGAAAAAAGCCAGTATGAGAAGGACTGCACAGATATCAGCCACATAAACAGCTATATCCAGAACTTCAGGTATTATCCGAAGTTCATAAGGCAGATAAAAAACTGCCAGGGAAACTGCACATAATATGATCCCGGCTGCACTGTTCAGGATTTTACATGTTATCTCATTTATTTTTTCCATATATCAGATCTTTTTAATCACTTCCAGCCCCAGCTCTATGACACGGCTCTGGCCTAAAAACTCCATTTCTATACAGGCTTTTCTTTTATGCCTGTCTACCTTAACTATGGTGGATTCTAATCCCATTAAAGGTCCGTCGCTGCATATGATCCTGCTCCCTTCCTTTATTCCTTCACTCACATCCACAACATGGTCTTTTCCACCTAGTTTTTTTAAAAATTCTGTTTCTGTATCCGTCAGGGGAACTATCTCGCCATCAATTCCCAGAAGTCTGGTCATCCCCACTACATGTTTTAAATACATTATCAGCTTATCCGGATGATCAGTCTCGCAGAAAATGTATCCGGGGAACATAGTTTTTGTTCTGTCCCTCCATATTTTGTCTGTTCCCTTATACCGTTCCTTATAAAGCGGAACAAAAAATTCCTCTGCCAGATCAGCCGATATTATATTCCGGCACTGTTTCTTAACGCTGAATTCAGTGCCTGTAAGTACATGCATAACATACCACATAACTTGATCCCGTTTTTTATCTGTTCACATTAAACCCTGCATATCCCTGAAATATCCGTATCGGCCTGCAGCGAATAAAATGTGTTAAAAGTCACAAATCCCGGTTTAGCTCCCTGGGGCTTTTTAAGATTTCTGCACTGGGTATACTGAACCTCTATTTTATCAGAAGAAGCGCCCTTGCTGAAATGGGCCGCCAGCCTTGAAGCCTCCTCACAGCTTTTATCGGAAAGCTCGTGGCCGGAGCATCTGACTATACAGTGGCTGCCCGGCATATCTTTAGCATGAAACCACCAGTCATCTGCTTTAGCCATCTTAAAGCTGAGCTGATCATTTTGAAAATTGTTTTTTCCTACATATATGTGAAAGCCATCGCTGCTTATAAAATGCATAGGTTCTGATCTGAGCATTTTATCTGTTTTTTTAGCCGGCTGGCTGCTCTTTATATATCCGCTTTCCGCCATTTCCCGCCTTATCTCTACCACATCGGCCTGATCTTTTACTATATCCAGGGACATTAATATGGATTCGAGATGCTCGGTCTCCTGCCTGGTCTGAACTATTATCTCGGATAAGGCTGCATAAGTTCTTTTTAATTTAGAGTACTTTTCGAAATATTTTTTACCGTTCTGAACAGCAGTCAGCGCAGGATCTAAAGGGATGTCTGTCATCTCACCGGTATAGAAATTTTCTGCCTGCATGCTTGAGGCGCCGGGCTCTGCATTATATCCGTAAGCCGTCAGGAGCTCTCCGTAAACTTTAAACTTGTCTTTTTTCTCTGTATCCTTTATCTGTCTTAGCTGAAGGTCATATTTTTTGTAATTTTTATTCAGCAGCGACAGCACTGTCTGCCTTAGATCGGCAGTTTTCTGTTTTGTTGCAGTCATTATCTGTTTTTCATTGTAATATGACCACAGCATCTGTGAAGGAGAGGCGCATCTTTTAAGGCAATACCGTTGATCATCATAGGATCTGTAAGCAAATGTGCCGTAAAATACCGGTTCATCCCCTTCATATATTATATTAAAACAATTATCTGAAGATTTTATGTCCTTCATGACGGATAAAAATCCTTCATATATTTTCTTTTTTTCTTCTTCTGTATAACTGCCCACGGCTCTGCCTGAATCTATACCGTCCGCCCTGCAGAAGACTTCTTCTGCAAGTGACGGTGAAAATCCCGTAAAGGCCGTATAAAATGCCTTTTTTCCCTCCATGCCCTGTGCCGTGCAGTCTGCTTCGAATAAAGCCTTATAAAATCCGCTTTCGGATATATTCAGAGGATCCGCTTTTTCCCCTTCAAATGGTACGAAATACTCTCTTCCCGGAAGCACTTCCCTTACCGAACTTACGAGAGCTGATACATGTTTTATGGAATCGAGTATCCTGCTGCCTTCTCTCAGTATGATATTGCTGTGCTTTCCCATCAGTTCCACTGTTAATATTTTTTCGCACAGATCTCCCATTTCATTACGATGTTCGATCCTGAAATTTATTATCCTTTCCATGGACGGCTGCTGTATGCCTAATATCCGGCCTCCCTGAAGATGCTTCCTTAAAAGCATGCAGAAAGCCGGCGCCGTAATGGGTGCCGGTTTTGATTCGTCTGTCAGATATACGATAGGAAGCGACGGATTGACAGATATAAGCAGCTTATATTGTATCCCATTGTTTTTTATCGTTATGATCAGCTCTTCTTTTTCAGGCTGAATTATCTTGCTTATCCTTCCTCCCGCGAAACTGTCCGACAGTGCCTTCTCAGAAGTCAAATTATCATTAAGTTCTTTTGTCAGGGCATAGATCACAGAACCATCAAATGCCATGTATATCTCCTCCTTTAGAATCTCTCATTTCCCTTGCATGGATAAGAGCACTTTCCGTTATATCACCGCCTGTAAGCCTGGCCAGTTCTTTTAAAGACCCCTCTTCATCTAATTTTCTTATCAGGGTAACAGTGCTGCCGTCCTCGACTGCCTTATCGATAAGAAAATGTCTGTCCGCCATGGCAGCTATCTGAGGCAGATGCGTGATGCATATTATCTGATGGTCTTTAGAAAGGGCCTTTAATTTTTTAGCGACCATAGAAGCCGTGCGGCCGCTTATTCCTGAGTCGATCTCGTCAAATATCATGGTTTCGATCTTATCGCTGTCAGAATAAGCTGCCTTGACTGCCAGCATGATCCTTGAAAGCTCTCCTCCTGAGGCCACCTTATCTAAGGCTTTTCTTTTTTCTCCCACATTAGTGGAGATCATAAACTGTACTTTATCAAAACCATCCGCATAGATCTTATCGCTTCTGGAAAATTCTATTTTAAAATCCACATTCAGGAAATTCAGTTCGTTCAGATTATCCGTTATTTTTTTCTCTAAGATAAGGGCTGCTGCCTTACGTTTATCGGAAAGCTCAGTGGCTGAACTGTTCGCCTCTTTTCTGAGCCGGTCCATCTCCCTCAAGGTTTTTTCTCTGTTTTTCTCGAGATCCCCCAGTTCCTGCAGCCTGCTTTTCAGCTCATTCTGATAGCAGATTATATCCTCGATGGAATTTCCGTATCTGCTCTTGAGCCTGTTTATCTCATTAAGACGATCCCCCGTCTCCTTATATCTTTCAGGATCAAAAGCATGATCGTTTATATATCCGGACAGGTCATGGCCCGCATCCTTCACGATAGAATCAGCATCCATCAAAAGATCTTTCAGGTCTTTCATTCCCGGATCCATTTTTATGATGTATTCCAGTTCTTTAAGAGCATCCGAGATCCTTGTCTGGACGCTGTCCCCGGCCTCTGACAGATCATAACGGATCTTTTTGAGCCCTGCGGATATCTGCTGAGCATTCGAAAGTTTTTTAAACTCTTCTTCGAGACTTTCGTCCTCCCCGATCTTCAGTCCTGCTTCGTCTATTTCATTTATCTCATAATTCAGAAAATCAATTTCCTTTTTCAGTTCTTCCGGATCTTTCTGAAGCAAACTGTATTTCTTTTTCAGCTCCTTGAATTCTGTATATGCCTCTCTGACTTTTTCTTTAAGCTCGTATATACCGAAGCTTTTTCTTCCGAAATCATCCACAAGTTTAAGATGGTTCGACGGATTTAGGAGCTTTTGATTTTCATGCTGGCCGTGGATATCCACGAGAGAAGCCGTCAGTTCTTTAAGCTGCGCTACTGCGCTGCTGCAGCCGTTTATTTTAGATATGCTGCCATCTGCTGATATCTTCCTTGTTACTATGATATTTTCTTCATCTGTATTAATGTCCATGGAAGCTAAGAGCTTATTGCTTGCAGGATCTGCAGAGAATATAAGTTCCACCAGTCCGTACTCTTCATTGCTCCTGATAAAACTTCTCGACGCCTTAGCGCCCAGGGCGATATTAATAGATCCCAGGATAATGGATTTTCCTGCGCCGGTCTCACCTGTAAGGATATTCAGCCCCCGGCCCAGATCTATATCAGCTTCCTTTATTAAAGCAAGATTTTTCAAATGGACATTTTTAAGCATATTATTTCAGCTTCACCAGTTCTGATATTTTGTGTATGAGTTCTAAAGCTTTCTCTTCGGTCCTGCACGCGCACATGATAGTATCATCACCTGCTATGGACCCCACTATTTCTTCCATATTGAGTTCATCTAAAGCCGCCGCAACAGCCATGGCAGTACCTGAGATAGTCTTGATGACCACGATATTTCCGGCATCCATCACCTTTAAGGTTCCGTCTCTGAATATTCTGAGATATTTTCCCTTATCCTCAGAGCTCTTTTCAAAATAGACATATTTCTGCCCTTTTTCCCCCGGCATTTTTTTCAGGGCCAGGGCCTTTATATCCCTGCTTACCGTGGCCTGGGTGGTATTCAGTCCCTCTTTTTTAAGATACTCCGTAAGCTCTTTCTGGGTAGCAATTTCGTATTTATTTATGATCTCGATTATCTTTTCCTGTCTGAAGCTTTTCATAGTTTTGTTCGTTTTCGCTTTCGCACTGTTTTTTCTCTCCTGCCGTATTCACAGCTCTTCGCGCTCATTTTCACTGTCTGACTGCTTCACAGCTCTTCATGCTGTTTTTCTAATGTATGAATGATCTTCTGTGTATATCCAGCATTCCGTATTCCTTTATAGCTTCTATGTGTTTTTTTGTGCCGTAGCCTTTATGGGAAGCGAAGCCGTATTGCGGATAAAGCTTATCATATTCGTACATTATATGATCTCTTGTAACCTTAGCCACTATGCTGCCTGCCGCTATGCTGAGGCTTTTAGCATCGCCTTTTATTATTCCTTCCTGGGCTATGCAGATATCCGGGATATGCACCGCATCCGCCAGTATAAAATCCGGCCTGACATTTCCCGGAAGCTTATCTGTGATCTGCATCTTCACGAGAGCCTTAACAAGGTCATGTATCTCTGTTTCATCATCGACTATATCCGACACATTCCTAAGATTGCAGATCGCTCTTTTCATGGCCAGTAACGTAGCCTGAAGGATATTGATCTCGTCTACTATCTTAGCCCCGCAGCTTCCTATGCCCACAGCCACAGCCTTTTTAAGGATCTCGCGATATACTTGCTCCCTTTTCTTTTCCGTAAGCTTTTTCGAATCATTAATGTAAAGTATTTCCTTTTCAGGATCATCCAGATCGAGTATAACGGCTCCTGCCATCACAGGTCCTGCGAATGGTCCTCTTCCCGCCTCATCTATTCCGCAGATAAGCCCTCTTCTGCGGCGGTCAAAATTCTTCATTGCCTCAAGTCTGGCTCTTTCAGCGGCTAATTTTTCTGCAGCCTTTAAAGCTGCCTCTTCCTTTTTAGTCATGTCTATTGAAAACTCTCCTGTTCATCCTCAACATCTGCCAGATTGACTGAAATAAGCGTCGATACGCCCCTTTCCTGCATGGTTATACCATACAGTCTGTCGGCTGCCTCCATGGTCCCCTTTCTGTGCGTGATTATGATAAACTGTATATCCTTAGATAAGATCTGAAGATACTGGGCATACCTGAAGATATTCGAATCATCCAGTGCCGCTTCTATCTCGTCAAGGATACAGAAAGGCGACGGCTTAAGGTTCTGAATGGCAAATAGCACCGCAATGGCGGTCAATGCTTTTTCCCCACCCGAAAGCTGCATCATATTCTGAAGTTTCTTCCCCGGGGGCTGGGCGATTATGGAGATCCCGGCATCAAGAACATCTGTGCCTTCTTCAAGCTCTATGGAACCTGTTCCGCCTCCGAACATTTGCTTAAATACTCTGGAGAATTCCATACGGATCTTTTTGAATTCTTCATTGAACTGCCGTCTCATTTCCCGGTCAAGGTCCTTTATGATCTTTTCCAGGTCTGCTTCGGCCCTGATCAGATCTGTGTGCTGTCCCGACAGGAATTCAAAGCGTTCTTTAACTTCCTTATATTCTTCTATGGCACTGACATTTATATTGCCCAGGCTTTTAATATTAGCTTTTATCTCACTTATCTTTTCCTTCATTGCCGGAATATCTGTAAGTGATCCATCTTTAAACTCCATGGCATTGTTGAAAGTCAGCTGATATTCCTCCCAGATATAATCTGCCTTATTTTCGAATTTTTCCTCCATTTTTTCCTTCATGGAAGATAATCTGAATATCTCTTTATCGAGATCTGCTGCCTGTTCTGTATACTCTTCTCTCTTTGATATAAAAGCCTTATATTCAGCTGTTTTTTTCTCCTTTGATCCTTCAAGAGATACAAGCTCTTCTTTCAGTCTTACTGTTTCATCTGCGGCTTTCAGAAGAGAAATATTGATCTTTTCCGCTTCTTCTTTCTTTTCCTTTATCTCGTCGTCGGAATTCTCATTGCTGTCCCTTAAGCTTTTTTTATCGGCATTGAGCTTTTCTATATTATTCTCCACTCTGTTCAGGGATTCGCTCAGATAATTGTTCTGCTCAGATAATTTCATCTGCTGCACTTTTAAGTTCTGGGACAGCAAAAGCTCTTTGGCTTCCTTCTCCCTGAGTTTGGACAATTCATCTTCCATCTGAAGTATTAAAGCCTTTGTCTCCTCAGTATCCGTCTGATTTTTAGCCAGTTCGCCTTTAAGGGAAAATGTCTCCCCAGATATGCCCTCAGACTCTTCCTCTAAAGACCGGCTTTCCCTGCCTGCCCTGTCTGCGCTGTCCTTAAGTTCATCGTCCCTGGCCTTAGCAGACTGAAGATTTATATTGATCGTATTTAAAAGTATCCTGTATTCGGAGAAAGCAGCCTTCAGTTCGTCCGATTCGAGTATAAGATCTTCCTGTTTTTTCTGGGCTGTGCTTATCTTTTTCTTAAGATCTTCCTGGCGGACAGAGAATTCCCTTATGGACTTTTCCAGTTCCTCTATTTCGCGGCGTCTTCCGAGAAGATTCGATTTATTCTTATATGCGCCTCCCGAAAGGCTTCCGCCTCTGTTTAAAAGTTCCCCTTCTAATGTCACTAAAACGATAGAATAGCTGTATTTTCTCGCAATGCTTATTGCATTATCAATATGATCCACCACAACTATCTTACCGAGCAGATAGTTAGCCACACCTCTGTATTTTTCATCCACAGAGACCAGAGAACTGGCTATTCCTAAAGCACCCTTTTCGGATAATACGTCTGTATTTCTGAATTCGCCTCTGCCTGTGACCGATTTAAGAGGCAGAAAGGTAGCCCTGCCGAGTCGTTCCCGTTTAAGATATTCTATTACATTTTTCGCGGTAGTCTCAGTATCTGTGACTACATTCTGTATGCTGCCTCCAAGGGCGGTCTCTATGGCTATCTCGTATTTTTTCTCTGTCCTGATAATGTCAGCCACTACACCGTGGATCCCGGGATTTTTCTCCCGGATCTTCATTATCTCCTTTATGGTATTACCATAGCCTTCATATCTTTCCGTGATATTCCTGAGAGATTCCAGTCTGGCCTGATCCTTGATGAGCTGTTCCTTTTCTGCTAAAAGCTGAAGGTTATAAGCCTTTATCTGCTTATCTGTCTCAGCACAGGCCGCTTCCTTTAAGGCTATCTTGCTTTCACAGTCGGCATAATCTTTCCGGGCTTCTTCATACTGTTTATTTAACTCTTCCAGCTTCCGCTCCTGATCGGCCTTATCAGATGCATACTTTTCGAAGCTGTTTTTCAGCTCCGTTCTTCTCTTCTGCATCTGCTCCACCATGGCATTTAATCTCTCTATCGCTGCCATGATCTCGCCTTTTTTATTTACCAGGTCTATAAGATATGATTT
>R15__coassemble_928_pt1 | contig 17686 bp, 7 predicted proteins | sample R15__metabat2_low_PE_011 | metagenome-assembled genome bin R15 | reverse complement strand
GATGTTTATCTTGAGAGCGCTCCGAAAAAATTCAGCTTTATTAAAAATCATGACATCAGGATGATCCTCATAATTCATCCAGATCACATCCTTTTCCCTTTTAAACCAGGTGATCTGCCTTTTAGCGAAATGCCTGCTGCCCTTTCTGATCTCCTCTGCTGCCTCTTCAAGGCTTAAACAGCCATCCAGATACCTTATGATCTCTTTATATCCTAAGCCCTGCATAGCCAGGGAGTCTCTTCTTATACCTGAATCCAGCAGACCTTTAACTTCCTGCACAAGTCCCTGCTGCAGCATAAGGTCTACCCGGGTATTTATCCTTCTGTAAAGCTCAGACCTGTCTCTGTTAAGTACAAAGTATGCGTAATTATAAGGCGATTCTCTCAGCCGCTGTTCATCATTATGTTCTGAAAATCTGCTCCCCGTTTCATGACAGAAGCACAGGGCTCTGACTACTTTTTTTACATTATTAGGGTGAATATGCTCTGCTGCCTGTGGATCTGCTTTTTCAAGCAGCCGGTAAATATATTCACTGCCATACGATGCGGCTGAGCGGAGCAGTTCATCTCTGTATGCCGTATCGCTTTCTTCGTCTGTGAATTCAATATCATAAAGCACAGACTGAATGTAAAATCCCGTTCCCCCGACTATTATCGGTATAAAACCACGCTCCGATATTTCACGAATGCATATATCGGAGCGTTTTTTAAATTCATAAACATTAAATTCTTCATCCGGCCCAAGTATATCTATCAGGTGGTGTTTTATGCCGCGCATCTGATCTGTGCTGATCTTAGCAGTGCCTATATCGAATCCTTTATATACCTGCATGGAATCTGCACTTATGATCTCACCGCCCACCCTTTCGGCCATAGATAACGACAGATCAGTTTTTCCCACTGCCGTAGGACCGGATATGATTATTAAATTTTTCATTTAATTTCTGGGCACTTCCCTCATCTCGTAAGCTTCCATTATATCGCCTTCGCGGATATCCTGAAAATCTTTAAGAACGATACCGCACTCATAACCTGAGCGGACTTCTTTAACATCATCATTAAATCTCTTAAGAGAAGCGATAGAACCTTCATAGATCTTATCATCGCCTCTTCTGAGTCTGATGAGGCTGTCTCGTTTTACGGTTCCGTCTGTGATATATGATCCTGCGATGATACCTATGCCGGAAGCCTTAAATATCTGTCTTACTTCCACATGTCCTGAAACAACTTCCTCATATATAGGCTTAAGCATGCCCTTGATAGCCAGTTCCACATCGTCAATAGCATTATAGATAACACTGTATGTACGCATATCTACTTTTTCGTGATCTATGCAATCCCTGGCCATGGCATCTGCCGTAACATTAAAGGCAATGATGATGGCATTAGAAGCAGAAGCCAGTATAGCATCGCTTTCATTGACATTACCTACGCCTGAATGGATGACCTTAACATTAACTTCATCGTTAGACAGCTTCTCCAGGCTTTCCTTCAGGGCGCCTACAGATCCCTGTACATCGGCCTTGATTATAAGCTCCAGATCCTTCATGTCTCCGGCCTTCATCTGGTCGAATACATCTTCCAGGTTCATCTTGGATTTAGTTCCGGCCAGGAGCTTTTTCTTGTTCTCCTCAATAAATACCTGTGCAAATGCTTTAGCTTCCTTATCTGAATCAAAGGCCACGAATACTTCACCTGCATTAGGCACTCCGTTAAGTCCTGTTATCTCTACAGGCACAGATGGTCCTGCTTCCTTTAATCTGCTGCCGTTCGCATCTGTCATGGCACGGACACGTCCGTAGGACTCGCCCATGGCCACATAATCTCCTGCCTTTAATGTTCCTTTCTGAACGAGCAGGGTAGCCACGGAGCCTCTGCCCTTATCAAGCTTAGCTTCTATGACCAGACCTCTGGCTTTTCTGTCCGGATCAGCCTTCAGCTCAAGTATCTCTGTATCTAATATTACCATTTCCAGGAGTTCTTCTATACCTATATTCTTTTTAGCAGAGATCTGACAGAATATCGTATCTCCGCCCCAGTCCTCAGGAATAAGGCCCTGCTCTGAAAGTTCCTGCTTAACCTTGTCAGGGTTAGCTCCCGGTTTATCTATCTTATTAACGGCAACTATCACATGTATTCCTGCTGCCTTCGCATGGTTTATTGCTTCAATAGTCTGAGGCATAACACCATCGTCTGCCGCAACTACCAGGATGGCTACGTCGGTGGCCATGGCTCCTCTGAGTCTCATGGCTGTGAAAGCTTCATGACCGGGCGTGTCTAAGAAAGTCAGCTTCTCGCCTGAAGGAAGAGTCACCTGATAAGCTCCTATGTGCTGGGTGATACCTCCGGCCTCACGCTCTATGACATTCGTCTTTCGTATTGCATCAAGAAGAGATGTTTTACCGTGGTCGACATGACCCATAACACAGACTACAGGAGGACGTTTAACAAGTTTAGCTGCATCTTCCTCTTCTTCCTTAAGAAGCTCCTCTATATAATCAACAACTTCTTCATGTTCACAGATGATATCCATGTCCAGGGCTATAGCTTCCGCAGATTCAAAATCCAGTATGTCATTCACTGTGTATATCTGGCCCTTTAAAAACAGCTGTTTGATAAGTGCAGATGGCTGGAGCTTAAGTTTAGCGGCAAGATCCTTGATAGAGATCGTATCAGCTATAGTGATAACCTTGATCTCCTCTTCTTCCTTAACCTTGATCTCCTGCTGTTTCTTCTGCAGACCTTTTTCATTTTCAAAGCGCTCGAATTTATCGCCCTTTTGTTTATCGAACTTTCCTTTACTGCTGCGTCCGCCTTTTCCCTTACCCTGGGAGCTGTCCATGACAGGCCCGCCCTGGTTCTGGTTTTTATTCTGACCCTGTGTGTTATTTTTCTGATTTCTGTTCTGGTTTCTCTGATCTTTATTCTGGTCTTTGTTCTGGTCTTTGTTCTGATCTCTGTTCCGGTCCCTGTTCCGATCCCTGTTCTGATCTTTATTCTGGCCCTGATTTCTGTCCTGATATTTATTTTTTCTGTTTTCCTGTCCGGCAGATTTCGTTATCTGAAGATCAGAAACACTTACCGTTCCCTTAACGATCTTTTCTCTGAGTGATTTTATGGCTTCAGACTCCATTGAAGAAGATGTTTTAACTGTTTTCTCTTCTGCTTTTTCTGCTGCTTTTTCTTTCTCTGCTGTTTTTTCTTTCTCTGATGCTTTCTCTGCTTTTTCTGCTGCTTCTGCCTCAGCCTTTGCTCTTTCTGCTGCTTCTGCTTTAGCCTGCTCTTCTTTTAATTTCATTTCTGCCAGCTCATCATCCGGGATCCTGTCACGGGCAGGGCGGAGCTGACTCGGAAGGGGTCTCTTAACCTTGGCTTCATTGCCTTCCCTGTCTGCGGCAGAACGGTTCTGAGTCTGAAATTCTTTTTTAGGCTGATCAGCATTCTTTTTCTTTTCTTCACGCTGAGCCTTAGCTGCGGCCTTACCCTTATCAGATGCCGCATGCTGAGGATTAAACACAGCTATTATCTTTTTCTTCTTTTTAGCCGGATCTTCCGGGGATTCTTTTTCATCACTGTGGCCGCTCTTCTTCATTTCCTGCTCTTCGGCTTTAACAGCATCTTCATGTTCGATCTTTTTAACGATCTCATCAGGAAGAGCTACCGCCTTGACCTGAGGTTTTTTGTTCTCCTCAGGCTGTACTATGCCATTAGGAACGGCAACGGCCTTAACAGGCGTCGTGGATGTCTGTCTTGATTGAGAAAAATATTTTCCCCTGACCTTTTCTGCAATTTCATCCGTAATAGTGCTGGTAACGCTCTTAGCTTCCACTCCTATACCTTTAAGATAATTCAGAATGGTCCTGCTCTCGACATTCAGCTCTTTTCCAAGTTCATGAATTCTCAAATTTCTACCTCCCTAATGCAGTCAACAATTTTTCTGCGAATCCTCTGTCCAGTATCCCCACACTGGTCCTGAAGGATCTACCCATGCAATGTCCCAGATCATTCATGTTGGAATAATATCTGATCGGAACATTCCTGTATGTACACATATCATTAAAATGCTTCTTTGTATTATCCGATGCGTCTTCGGAAATGATCACCAGCAGAGCCTTTCCATCTTTTAAAGCCTTTTCAACTGCCCATTCACCGCTGACGCTCATTCCGGCTTTCGTTGCAAGAGATATACTCTGCAATATTCTATCCATTATCTTTAAGCTCCAGACTTCTCATGCACCCCGCCGCTCACGCTTCTTCATCTTCCAGCTCATGCTTCTTCATCTTCAGCTGCGGCGATGCTTTCCAGTGCTTCATCCAGTGAACCGTATTCGCTGTCATCTGACGCTTCTGACGGCTGATAATCTCCCTGATAAAGCTCTTCAAGAATATCTGCAGCCTGGGTCTCATTTAATATATCGATCTTAAATCCTGTAAGACGGGCTGCAAGTCTGGCATTCTGTCCTTCCTTACCTATGGCCAGTGACAACTGATAATCGGGCACGATAACAGTAGCTGTTTTTTCCTCGGCATCTGCCAGCACAGTTATGACCTTAGCCGGACTCAGTGCATTCTCTATAAGTACAGCCGGGTTATCCGACCAGTTTATTATGTCTATCTTCTCACCTTTAAGTTCGCTGACTACAGTATTTACTCTCATGCCGTTTATACCTACACAGGCTCCTACCGGGTCTACATCCGGGTCATTGGAATATACGGCCATCTTAGTCCTGCTGCCGGCCTCACGGGCAATGGCCTTGATCTCTACCGTACCATCTTTTACTTCCGTGACCTCAGATTCGAATAATCTTCTCACCAGCTCGGAATGAGTTCTCGAAACCAGTATGCGAAGTGATTTTTTAGTATTTTTCACTTCCATAACATAAACCTTGATCCTCTCATTTACTCTGAGCTTCTCACCTTTAACCTGTTCGCTGTCATTTAATATGCCGTCGGCTTTTCCGAGGTTCAATACAATATTATTATCGTTAAATCTCTGAACAACTCCTGTCATTATCTGCTTTTCCTTAGCCAGGAATTCTTCATAAACATTATCCTTCTCCCGTTCTCTTAAATTCTGCAGCAGAACATTCTTCGCGTTCTGTGTAGCTATACGGCTGAATTCCCTTGATTCTGCTGCCAGCCTTACTATCTGTCCCAGCTCGCAATTAGGATAAATGGCTCTTGCATCCTCAAGTGATATCTCCATCAGTGAATTTTCTACTTCCTGCACAACTGTCTTTTCTGCAAATACATAAAACTCCCCTGTATCCCTGTCTACCTTAGCAAATACATTTTCTGCTGCCAGTATGGACTCTTCTTTTTTCTTATACTGATTCTTGTAGGCAGTAACCAAAGCGGATTCGATGGCAGCAATAATGGAATCCTTGCTGATATCTTTTTCCTTCTCCAGAATATCCAGTGCCTGCATTAATTCACTCGCCATTTTTTCTTTCCTCCTAAATTATATATCAATGCTGTATTATCTGATCTATCTGCTGCTGTTCACGGTCTGTAAAATACTTATGCTGTACTATCTTATCTATCTGCTGCTGTTCACGGTCTGTAAAATGCTTCCGAACTAATTTAAATTTTCTTCAGAATGACAGGTCGAAGTACTGCTTTATGACGGAAATATTTTTTCTGTCCAGGCTGACCAGTTCCTCTGAATCTTCTCCCACATCTAATGTAACTGTTTCATCGTCATATGCTTTCAGATCACCTATGAAGAGTTTTACATTATCCAGCGGCTTAAAAGTATGTACTTCCACCGGCTTTCCGAGATTCCTTATAAAATCCTTTTCTTTTTTAAGAGCCCTTGTAAGTCCCGGTGAACTCACCTCCAGAATATAGGCATCATCAATAAAGTTTTCCGAATCCAGCTTCTTCTCCAAAGCCCTGCTGACCAGTTCACAGTCATCTATATTTATACCGCCTTCTTTATCTATAAATGCTCTGAGATACCAGTCCGAGCCTTCCTTAACATATTCAACATCCACAAGCTCAAAGAAGTTCTCATCCAGTATGGGTTTTAAAAGTTCTTCCACCCTCTCTTCGATCTTTATCTTAGCCATGTCCTTATTCCTTTTTCTGTCTTCTTGTTCCTGCTGTCTTTCGCTAAAGACAATTTGAGCGGCCCGCATGCCTGACTCTTGTCAGACTGTTTCATAGCCTTTGCGAAAACAATTTGAGCGGCCCTGCAGGCCAGTCTCTTGTCAGACTGTTTCACAGCCTTCGGTAAAAACAATTTGAGCGGCCCCCTGCGGGTCCGCTCAAACAACAAGTTACGGTGTTACTTTATCACTAAAAAATTATTATTGCAAGCAGTTTTCTGATTATTTTTTGTCCAGGGGCAGCAATATTCTCCTTGCTCTATTTTCTGTGGCCGCACTCAAAGCGGCCTGCTCAGATACTACATTGATGTCATTGGGCCGTCAAAGAGAACTGTCATCATTATCACTGTCAAAAAACATAAGGCTGTCAGCGGCTTCTATAAGCTTATTAAGATACTCATTATCAGTAATAGGCCAGATGTAGTTAAGTCTGTACAGCGTCTGTATGGTAAGGTCGTTATTAGTCCCCGCAGCAACAAGAGGCGTCTCTTCATTAGAACGGTAAGCGATAAGGCTGAGAAGTGCGTCCTTCATGCCTTCATTAGCGGAAGCCTCTTTAATTCTTGCGCCAAATTCCTCTTCTGAAACAATAGAGATCTCAAAACCGTAATTCTGAAGGGCTCTTATCACATCTGCCATATAGATGATGTGATTGTTATAGGACTCAAATATTCTCATGCGGCTGTCACAGGCAGCAAGCTTTAATATGGATTCTGCCGTAGCGTCAACCGGTGAGAACTCAGTCGGCATCATCATGGCCGTCATAGGGAATGCGCCGAGAAGCTTAAATGCCTTTAAGTTACGCATAAAATTACTGCCAGCTGCGTTGATCTGGAATTCGCCGTCGGAATACCTCGAAGTCAGATTGCCGACACGGATAATTCTTCCGTCAAGTGAGCGGTCTTTCACAGCCTGAAGCACAGCTCTTTCCGCAAGGAATTTTGTGCGGACATAATCATTATCTATAAACTGTCCGATATACAGATTGCTCTCGGAAAGCTCTATATTCTTGCCATATTCTATCATGCCGCCAACTGACGTAGTTGAGATCTGAATAAGCCTCTTATTATTTTCACAGCAGAAATCGATCAAATTCTTAACGCCTTCAAAATTGACGGTATCGAGAAGCTTATCCTTTACGAAATGCTTTACGCAGGCAGCGCTGTTAATGACGATGTCGGCATCAACCGTGCTAAGCGCCCTGATGGACTCCTTATCAGTAATATCACCCTCAACGAAGCGGATCCTGTCCGGGTAGCTTTCCATGCAGGATTCATCAAAGTAATAGCAATAAAGCTGATCTAATCTCTGAGCTGCATCTTCCATCACACCCTTACGCATAAAGCAGGTGACACAGCCATCGCTTTCCTCGAGATATTTCTTAAGGATGTGCGAACCGAGAAAGCCCGTTGCCCCGGTAAGGATGATATTTCCGAGCCCATGGGGCTGCACATCAAAAACGTTCCCGATACTGCTTTGCGCGAGGATCTTATTAATACCCTCGTAATCATAATCGGTCAGGAAATCCTGCGACACGGTAATTTTGATCTCGCTCGTCAGGAAAGCCCCTAACTCTTTAGCACTCGGATAGTCAAATAAGTTTTTATAAACAACATTGTAGCCCTTATCAGCAAGCAGGAAGACAATACTGGTGGCCGAAAGCGAAGTGCCGCCGATCTCAAAGAAGTTATCAGCCGCGCCGACTTTTTCAAGCTTCAGGACCGCTGCAAATGCTTCGCAGATATCCTCTTCCGCCTGGGTAGCCGGAGCCAGATACTCATGGGTGTTGGAAAGTGTAATTTCAGGAAGCGCATTCTTGTCGATCTTGCCGTTAGTTGTAAGCGGCATCACATCCAGCTGCATCATGGCTGCCGGCACCATGTAATAGGTAAGTTTCTTATTAAGGAAGCTCTTAAGCTCATCCAGATCCACTGGCTTATCAGCTGTAAAAAATGCCGCCAGATAATCTTCACTGCCGTTATTTCTTACGAGGACCTTACTCATAAGGATACCCGGGTAATTGTTAATATTGTTCTCAATCTCATCAAGTTCGACCCTGAAGCCCCTGATCTTAACCTGATTGTCAAGTCTTCCGAAGAACTCAATTTCACCGTTAGGCAGGAATCTCACAAGGTCACCAGACTTATAAACGCGTTCGCCGTTAAAAGTTATGAAAGCCTCCGCATTTTTCTTAGGAAGGTTAATATAACCTCTGCCTACGCCGGCACCGCCGATGATAAGCTCGCCCTGGGCTCCGGTCGGAAGCTCATGCATATATTTATCGCAAATATAAATATCCTGATTTGCGCCTGGCTTTCCGATAGTAATATGTCCTTCACCGGTTATTTCCTTAGCGATACAGCCATTGGTAGCCTCAGTAGGGCCATAGCCATTGTAGATCACTGCCTTAGGGCTTACTGCCTTTATCCTGGAATAAAGCTTCTTAGGGAAGGCCTCTGCACCGATATCATAAAGCTTCATATCCTTAAGAGCCTCTGCCATCACAGGGATATCGATAAGATTTGAGATAAATGAAGGTGTACAGCTAAGGATGTCAGGCTTATACTCATTAACCTTTTTAGCAAGCAGGTCAGGCGAATGGATCTCTTCTTCCGTCGCAACGCATACAGAATGACCATGGCTAAGCGGAAGCATGGATTCATTTGTCGCAAAGTCAAATGAGATCGAGATGACCGCAAGCACCCTGCTGCCGCGCTTAGCGTGAGCCTCTATCTCTGGCCATTTCGGATTACCGTCGGCATAGTTTCTGAAATTTCTGTGCTCGATCATTACGCCCTTTGGAAGGCCTGTGGAGCCTGAGGTATAGATACAGTAACACAGGCTGTCTGTCGGAATACTTCTGTCAGGATCATTAATATATTTAGCCTTCGCAGGGTCTGATAGTACATCCTCTATTATGAGTACCGTAAGATTGAGCGATCTTATAAAGGCTTCCTTCTGTACGTAAACCTGGCGGCTGACAACAAGCTTCCTGCAGCCTGCATCAGTCAGACAATACGTGATCCTGTCCTCCGGATACTCAGGCACCATCGGAAGGAAAGCAGCGCCGGACTTGATGATGCCGTATTCGCCGATAAATATGTTGCTGCTCCTGTCGCAGATGAAGCCGATGATCTCATCTCTCTTAACGCCCAGTCTTATGAGCGCATTAGCGAGAATATTAGCATTTTCATTAAGCTTTGCAAATGTAAGCGAGCCGGCATTATCAATAACCGCGATCTTGTCAGGATGAACTGCTGCTGCCCTCTCGAACATCTTATGAACAGGCTCATCGGTCACAGGATATTTTGTGTCATTCAGCCTGCGGTTTTCCTGAATATCATAAGCATCAGCAATGCTTATCCGGCTCAGCTTTTCAGCATTCATAAGCTCCCCGGCCGCAGTAAATATGCTCTTTGAGAGCTTCTTGACAAAAGCCTCATCAAACATATCGCTTCTATATGTGCCATTTACAAAAATCGCATCATTCTTGATCTCTATTGAAATATCAAGGGGAGCTTTGGAAGCATCAAGATCCATAGTGATCTCAGAGTTTTCATATCCACAGAAATCTTCTATCTCAAAGTTATCGCCCTGATATGAGTACAGGATATCAGCATCAATATGATGATCATGGGATATCTCCGCAAATGAATAGCTGTCATGACTCATGCACTGCATGAGGGTGTCTTCCGTCTGCTTAAAAAAGTCAGATACGCTTGTATCACCGTCCCACGATAATCTTACAGGGAAGGTCTTAACGAGCATCGAGACTACCCCCGCCAGCCTCGAATCATTTCGGCCGTTATAAATAGTGCAGTAAGTGACATCTTCCTTAAAAGTGTATTTGCCGAGGGCAAGGGCAAATGCGCTGTTAAAGAACGTGTTCATGGTAATGCCGTTCTTATCGCAGAAAGCTTTATAAACACTTGCCTTTTGTGCAGAGAAAAATCTGAGCTCGGCAGCTTCTTCCAAGTCACCATAGACAGTGCAGGGAGGGATAGCACAGCCCTCGCAGCCGCTGAGCATATCATTATAGAAAGCTTTTGATTCTTCAAAGGCTTCGCCCTCGCAGAGCTTCTGCTCTGTAAGGCTCAGCTCAAAGCCTGAGTAGACTTCAGTATGTAATTCCCGGCCCTCATAGGATCTTGTTATATCCCTGAGGAGAATATTGATAGATGTGCCATCGGATATGATATGGTGAATATTAAGCACAAAATATCTGCTGCCAGTATCAGCCGCCGTGTATATTCCAAAATAGAATAATCTTCCTCCCACAAGCTTAAAAGCTGTGAGCATCTCGGTCTTTATAGCAGCAAGATCAGGCTTTTCCTTAAGCCAAATCTCATCCTCAGTAAATTCTGTCTCTTTTCTAAGCTGCTTCAGCTGACCCATCTCATCATATTTAAGAGTAGTCATGATATACGGATGAGCGTTGACCGCAGCCGCGATCGCAGTCTTTAATCTATCCGTATCGATCGCAGGATTCAGGCCGATGATCACAGGAATGTTATAAACTGAGCTCTCCGGCCTTGCAATGCATTCAGCGAAAATGCCCATCTGCGTCTTGGTTAAAGCATACTCCTCAAGGACAGGAAACTCTTCCTTCTCTGAGCCGCTCTCATCTATATGTCTGGCAAGACTTGAAATATTCTTAAACTGCTTCATGTCAGCAAAACGCACCGTGGCGCCGAGCTTTTCGCCTATTTCAGTAATAAGCTGGATCGACGAAATGGAAGTCATACCGATGTCATCAAAATCAGTATAAATGCCGAACTTATCATTTCCGAGCATATGGAAAATTATCTCAAAAAGCGTTTTTTCTGTTTCAGTTTCAGGCGGTGTAATATCGATTTTAGCTGCAGTGAATTCAGGAACAGGAAGGGCTCTTTTATTAACCTTCATATTCTGGTTAAGGGGTATCTCGTCGATCTGCATGGTGACAGCCGGGATCATATATGGAGGCTTCTTCTCGCCGATAAAGGCGTTAAGAGAACTGATATCAACAGGCGTGTCCGCAACTATGTATGCGGCTACAAACTTTCCGCCGCCATGGGCATCAAATGCAGCCACAGTCGCATCCTTGATATCCGGATACTGGCGGATGACCTCCTCAACCTCAGCAAGTTCTATTCGAAAGCCCCTGATCTTAACCTGTCCGTCATTCCTGCCGATAAAGTCAATACTGCCGTCAGGAAGAAGACGCACGACATCTCCTGCGCGGTATAATCTTTCGTAGCCGGGTTCATCATCAAATGGATTGGCCAGATAAACCTCGGCTGTCTTTTCGGGTCTGTTAAGATAACCTGCAGAAAGCTGTCTGCCGGCAATGCACAGCTCGCCAACTGCTCCCATGGGAAGACGGCGCATGTATCTGTCTGTTACATAGAGTTTTACGTTATCAACAGGAGTGCCGACAGGAACTCTCCTGTATTTTTTTGTAACAGGGAAGGCCGAAGTAAAGATCGTATTCTCAGTAGGTCCGTATACATTATAAAATGTAAAGCTTTTATCAACGCACAGTGGAGTCAGCGCTTCTCCGCCTGCTGAAAAGTGCTTCAGGCAGCTGCTGTCGCAAAGCTGCGCAAACTGTCTTCCCACCTGAGTTGTCATAAAGCTATGTGTGATCTTCTTGTCCTTGAAATATTGATTAAGCGTAAGCATATCAAAGCGTATTTCCTCAGGAACAATGACAACAGCGCCGCCGCATGAAAGAGCCGGATACATATCCATCATGCAGGCATCAAAGCCGTAGCTTGCGTACGCGCCTACTCTGCCCTCTGCGCTCAGGCTGTAATATCTTCGATACCAGCTGATAAAGGCTGTGAGATTGCTGTGATCAAGCATGCAGCCTTTCGGAATGCCGGTAGATCCTGATGTATAAAGAAGGATCAAGGTGTCATCGGGCGCAGGTGCCATAGCTGCAATATCAGCCTGCGATGAAGCGGACCTTCCTGATCTCCAGGCTTCTTCGAGCACAGAAATATCTTTTGTATAAAGGACTTTACCTTTCCAGTCGGGGACTTTATCTATAAGGCTTTCATCAGCAATTAAAAGCTTAGCGCTGCTGTCCTCCATCATAAAGCTGAGCCGCTCGTTAGGGTAGCTGGGGTCAAGAGGCTGGTAAGCTGCGCCGCTCTTAAGCACGCCGAGGCTGGCCGTAACCATATATTCGCAGCGGGGAATAAGGATGGAAACCACGTCCCCCCTGCCTATGCCTTCACTGGCAAGATAAGCGGCAATGGCCGATGAAGTCTCATCAGCCCCGGCATATGTGATTTCTTTATCGCCAAATATAACAGCGATATTATCAGGGTTTGTGCGGGCCTGACAGCTGAAAAGGTCAACGATAGTTTTAGTATCATCGTAGGGCTGCTCCGTCGCATTAAACTTATCAAGCAGAGCCTTGCCTGCACCTGATAAAAACTCGATCTTGTCAAGAGTCTGCACCTTCATCATCTGAGCAGCAGTCTGTACAAATGTAAGTGCGAGACTTTCGATAAGCTCACGGGAATAAAGACTCTGATAGTATCTGAAATTAATTTTGTAAACATCATCCTGCTTAAACACCATTACGCAGATCGGGGCACTGATCTGACCGGGGTCAATTTCTGCAGCGCCGCTGAGCATATCCGACTGATAAACAAAGCTGATATTATCGGTGATATTATGCTTTTTAGCTATGTCACCAAGAGATACACAGTCGTAAGACATTGTTGTAAAAAAGTCCTGCTGGACCTCCCTCAGAAAATCCTTCACGCTCTTGCTTTCATCTATCTTATAGCACAGGGGCAGCGTCTTAACGAACATACCCAGGGAGCTTTTAAGGCGCCCGTCATGCCTGCCGTTATTTACTGATGAAAAGCAGCACTGCTCTGCCCCGTTGAACTTTGCGAGAGCATAAGCAAATGCCCCCAGGAAAAGACTGTTTTCTGTTATGGCGTTACTATGGGTGAATCTGGCTGCTTCGTCAGCTGAGAAGAATGCGTCCGTGTAGATATCCACGCTGCCTGCTTTCCCGCCGGCAGCTGCCACAGCTGCCTCCTCTTCTGCCAGCATGTCAGAAAGGGGTCCTGAAAGGCTGTCTATCCCGTAAAGCTTATCATCAAAGAACTTAAGAGCCCCGGCATATTTTTCACTTTCGTGCAGGCTCTTTTCGTATGCTGCGATATCAAATATATTAAGCTCCTCCGGCTCTATCTCTTCGCCCTTGCAGGCCGCCTTAAGCTGAGAAGCGAAGATCTGAAGAGATGTTCCGTCAAAAACGATATGATGCACATCAAAGAAGAAATAATTTTTATCTTTAATAGTGCAGATCTCAAAACGGTAGAGGGGGTCATTTTCAAGGTCAAAGGGCCGCACAAAGCTTTCACACTCCCCGGCCAGGGTCTCGGCATGGCTGTGTGTTATGTCAGGCTCCTGCTTCTCATAGATCATGGAAGGCACATAATCAACAAGAGCCGTCTTTACGCTAAGAGCCGGATGGGCCGCGAACACCTTACATATCGCCGCCTCATAAGAAGCCATGTCCATATCCTCCGGGAGTCTTATATAAGCCGGAATATTGTATTTGAGAGAATCAGGCTCTTCTACGCACTCAAAGTAAACGCCCCTCTGAGAGTCAGTCATCGGGCAGATCTCAGGTAAATCATCACTATGCTCGATGCTATCTGCCGCATCAGCCTGTGCCTTGCTTTCCCTTGCCTCAGCTAAAAGCGCAGCAATGGCCCGGGGCGTTCTGCCCTGTAAGATCATATTAGTAGTTACACCGATATTTTCACAGAGGGTAACTGCCTCAATAGTTTTTATCGAGTCGCCGCCGAGAGCGAAAAAGTCGTCATTTATGCCGACACGGGTAACATTAAGAACCTTTTCAAATGCCTCACAGATGGCCTTTTCTTCATCTGTGGCCGGTGCTGCATATTCAGTCTTATATTCATTGGCATCCGGAGCTTTAAGTGCGAGGCGGTCGAGCTTGCCATTGGCATTTTTAGGAAGCTCGACAAGCTTTACGAAAAATGCGGGGATCATATAGGAAGTCAGTTTCTGACTGATCTCTTCTTTCAGCGTATCGGGGTCCGTATCTCCGCTGAAATATGCGCATATATAGACCTGACCGGACTCATTTTTAAAATCCTTAACAGCGGCTTCTCTTACACCATGGGCCTTCAGAATAACGTTTTCAATCTCCCCCGGCTCGACCCTCTGACCGTTAAGCTTGATCATCCAGTCGTTACGGTTTATGTAGACGATATCACCGCCGGGATCACGCCTTACGATATCTCCGGTCCTGACCATCATCTCATTACCATCTGTCTGAGCAAAAGGATTTTTAACTATCACTTTCGCAGTCTGTTCAGGAAGATCTACATAGCCCGAGAAGAAATGTCCGCTGAGGCACAGCTCGCCTGTCTCGGCTTCATTACCCTCTTCATCAAGAACATATGCGAAAATGCCGTCAAAGGGCCTGCCTATAGGCGTGTTATCGTAGGCCTTATCAACATCAAAGAAAAGCGCGGAGCCGCACAGCTCTGACTGACCGTATTCGTTGAGCAGCCGAAAGCCCTGGGGAGCAACGCCGGTAAGTCTTTCGGAGGCCGCCACAACAATTCTTAACTTATCACTTTTCGCCTTAAAGAAGGAAAGCACGCGAGGCGGGATAAAGGAAACTGTTATGCCATACTCGTCATAAAAGTCAGCGAGCGCACTGGGATTTCTGACGACAGCCCCATCAAGCATGATGACCTTAGTGCCATATACCACAGGTGTTAAGATCTCGTCTATGCCGGCAATAAAGGTAAAGCTCGCAACCTGTCCGTAAGTATCAGTTTCGCAGAACTGCAGAACTTTTTGATTTCGGGATATCTGCTCAGCTATGCAGCGCTGGTCCAGCATAACGCCCTTAGGTCTGCCGGTAGAGCCGGATGTAAATACATATATAGTGATATCATCTTCATCTGGGATATGCATACGGGGTGTGAAGGCCGAGTCACCCTCGGATACGGCTGCGCTTATCTGTTCCTTACAGGCATCAGCATCAAGCTCGAGGGCTGCCTCGAAGTCCTCATGTGTAAAGACATAGTCAGCCTTAGAATCCTTTGCTATGCTTTCCTTTCTGTCTGCAGGATATTCAAGATTTACGGGAACTATGCAGTATCCCTGAAGCAGGCATGAAAGCAGCGTCACAGCATAGCTGGGGCTGCGCATCATATCGATAACGACAGTCCCGCCTGCAGGCACGCCCTTATTATTCATATAAAATGCCAGTTTATATGAGATATCATCGACATCTTTATATGTCAGCCACTGACCGTTCTCTGTTTTAAGAACAGCTCTTGACCGGTATTCACTAAAAGCTTGATCAAGAAGAGAAAATATAGTCATCATTTGCCTCCATTTATGCTGATTTTACTGCTAATCTTTTGTGCTTAACTTTTTCGCTGAACGTTCTTTTTATGCTGATTTCCTTTGTTCTATAGTGCAGAATATAAAACCTGCGGCAGCTGAATCTCCTTAACTTCCCTGATCTGCGAAAGCTGCAGTTATTGTAAAATAATTCAGAGACAGATTCAAGGCGCAAAAAAGGTGCCAGGGAAGGTCTCTGACACATCTTTCCCTGACACCTTCTGGCAGCTCTTTATCAGTTGAGAACAGTGCTGTCACTGACTACTCCGCCTATAGAGGAAAACTTTTCTCCTTGTGGATAAACAGCAGCTCAGCTATTATTACGGAGGCAAGTCCTATGACTATGGTGCCACGGCACCAGGGGACGATTTCCCCGGCACCCTGGTACCTGTTAATAAACCTGGGTATCGTCCCAGCCATAACCTATGAGCACACATACACAATTAGAGTCGGAAATGTTTCCATCTCCTCCCTGGCCATATGCAGCACAGGCACAGCCGAAGGTATTATCATTATTGGAATCCGTTCCGCCACCGCCACCGGCAGCAGCGCATACGCAGTTAAGGCCTCCGGCCACATTGTCCAGCTCATCCAGACTGATCTCCTGACCTTCGGGATTCAGGTCCGCTTCGCTGAGATCAAAGCCCTTTTCCCTGGCGAATTTTACAGCCTCGGCCATCCGCTCCTCGGGTTCAATCCCTTCCATAGCCTCTTTAAGTGCGCCCTCCAGTTCCTTGTCTGCCTGCAATGCTTTCAGAAATTGTTTTACTTTTTCGTTCATTTGTTGCTAGTCTCCTTTCCGGTTATATCCTTTTTTGTCGTACATGTTGATTATTATCAGTTTGTCTTGATATTGTACTACTCCAATGAAGAAACCGTCAATTAACTTTTCCGCAAGGGACAGCATTTCGTTCATTGAGGGAGACAGGGGACAGTTCTCTTACACCCATTTGTAAAAAAAGATGCCAGAGAACAGTCCCCTGGCATCCACCTGGTAAAAAGTTGTTTTATCAGAATGACAAAGCTCGACAGAGTAACGATATGCCGCCGATCAAAAGGAATAAGCCGTAGAATACAGTCAAAGTGATGACAGAGCCGATAGGATAGCTGAGTACGATAATTCCGACAATGATGCCGAGAATTCCGCTGAGAATACAACCAAGTGTGCTTCCGCCCATGGCCTTCACTTCACTGTAGGAGCAAAGGACCTTAATGCCGTTAAAGATACTTGTGAAGCCCACCATAAAGGCGATGAGCAATTCAAAGTTGCCCCAGGCAACAAGTTTAGCAGCAGTAGGTGCGGAAAGTCCGCCGATGATCAACAGTACAGCGATAACCGCCCAGATAATACCTCCGGCAAGCTTCCAGCCGTCACGGGCACCCTTCGGAAGCTTGCAATATGTTACAATCTCCATAATACCATGTAACAACAAACCAGCCACCATAAGCCACATGGCCACAGCCGTTGCGCCCACGGGTACAAAGAACATTCCGATTCCTAAAAGAATCATCAGTATGGAAATGACGATCCCAAAACCTTTCATCCTTGTGTAAGTTTCCTTAGCCTTTTCTAACATTGTTTCTCCTAAGTACATAGTAATTTCTCCATTTCTGTTTTTTTTAGAGTGCAACACACTATAACCAGAGCTTATCTCCTATAAGTATAGTATATGCTTTCCTCCACATAATCAAGTATTTTCTTCAATAAATTCAACGCTATTTAATGTCGTATTCATTTATGTGAAGCCCTTCTTCGTATCAAGGTCACACATAACGCTACCGCGAAGGCTGACAACATAAGCAGTCCCATGTAAAGTCCATTCATAGAGTCATCCCCTGTTTTGGGGACATTTATAGAATTATCCCTTGTTTGTGCAGCGCTTTCCTGCTCAAAATAAGTCACAAGATGGGAGCAGTGAGGGATATAAACCGTGACGGTCTTATCCTCTTTATTAACTGTACAATCGTCCAGCCTGATCTCTTCATATGTCTGTGCAGGATCTGCCTCTTCTGCTGCCTATTCGGGATCTGCATATTCTGCTGTCTCTTCGGGATCTGCGCATTCTGCCGATTCTTCAGGCTCTGCGCATTCTGCCGGTTCTTCAGGCTCTGCATTCTCTGCCGGAGCTGAAATCTCATCGTCCCCGGCAGGGTCCTGACTCTGCAGCTCCC
>R15__coassemble_921_pt1 | contig 17786 bp, 12 predicted proteins | sample R15__metabat2_low_PE_011 | metagenome-assembled genome bin R15 | reverse complement strand
CCATCTTTCGTTAACATAGTACATTCCGCAGCGCAATGATTCTGTCTTAATAGCTTCCTGAGCCTGCTTCTTAGTGCCGACGAAAAGGATGGTGCCGCCCTGAGCCGTAATGTCAGATATAGCATCAAATGCATCGTCGATAAGTCCTACTGTTTTCTGAAGATCGATGATATAGATACCGTTTCTCTCGGTATAGATGTATGGAGCCATTTTAGGGTTCCAGCGACGGGTCTGATGTCCGAAATGAACACCTGCTTCAAGTAACTGTTTCATTGAAATAACACTCATTTAATTTTCCTCCTTGTTTCTTCCCCGGGCCCTTCTCTTTCTTAAAACCGCTAAAAAACGGCAGGATCAAGAAAAACAAGCCCGCGTGTTTATTTCACAACTTGCGTATTTTACATGAACTGCGGATAATTTGCAAGCTGATTTTTAAAGCGGATCAAGCCGTTTTTTAAAGCAGATCAAGCCGTTTTTTAAAGCGGATCAAGCTGCGGCCGGGTCAGTTTCGCACTCGCGTCTTAGGCGGTCCGCCATTATCTCGCATAAAACAAACAATGCTATGGCTGCCAGTGATATTATCATGCCCATGCTGAGCCCCTGAGGCCAGTATCTGAATTCTATCACATGCTCTCCTCTGTCTAATTCCACCAGGATAAAAGCGTCTTCATAATCCGTGTATGCGGTCTTTACCCCGTCCACATACACAGTCCAGCCCGGGTCATAAGATATGCTGGTGAAAAGTATCGCATCCTCGTCTAAAGATATGCTGCCCTTTACATAAGTATCTGTATATTCGCTTATCTGCATCTGCCTCCCGGATAAAAGTTCCATGGCCTCATAATATTTATCATAATCCATAATGGCCGGGTATATAGTGATGTCGCTGACCGATTCGTCCTCAGACCTGACATATACATGATCGCCTGCCATAACATCGCCTGCGTCTATTATCTGAGGATTCTCCATGCTGCCGTATGAATAGCTCTCTATCAGTTCCCCATCCCTGTATACAGAAATGGAGCAGTCGCTTATCCTTGTGGAAATATATACATAACATCTGCCGTCGCTGTCACAGACGAATGAAGGCTCCAGACCATAGTCGCTGTCCAGCAACTCATACATGTCGCTTACGCCGCACATTCTGTATACCATCTCATTCTGGTATTCAAGAGGCGTATCAGTGAGATTTTCTGCATTTTTTATCCCTGTATCCACCGCCCAGCCAAGGCCCAGTGCATAAGGATTCTCATAAAGATAATATCCGTCTTCACAGGCTATCTGTATCAGATCAGCATCTTCCACAGGCTGGGAAGCGATTTCGTATTTTACGCCCAAAATGGATTTGGTCCAGAGAGTATGCCCATAATATGAAAATGAATTAGTCTGGCCCTGCATACCCAGCTTTTCGTAAAGATCGGATACCCCTGCCACAGCCACGGAAGTAAATGCGGAAGCGCTCTTATAATCCAGCCATGCCCCGTCATTTTTAGTGCGTCTTGATATCTTCTCTGCCCGGTAAAAAGAATCATCCTCGATAGAGTCCAAAAGCTTGGTGATGGCCTCATTATCCGATGTATACGCAGTCCTGCTGGTAAAAGAATAACCAGTCTCATTGGTATTTATAATGATCTCCCCCACGGCAATTATCATCAATGCGACAGCAACTGCCCCCTTAGGCAGACTGGAAGTTCTGCGTCTTATGCTGCCGGCCGCGCACACAGCAGGCTTAGCAGCCCTGCACTTTCTCAGCAAAAGAGCAATTATCAGATAAAGTATGATAAAGGCCGCATTCAGGGCAGCATTTTCCAGAGTTATATCGTCAGGATAAAGCTGCTGGAACAGAAATACAGCCATTATCCCCGAAAGTGAGACTATGACTATCTCCTTAAGCTTGAAAGCCCTGATGTTGATAAGGGCCTCGTATCCCATGGTCAGCACAAAAAGTATATAAATAAACGAGTGTCTGCAGGGAAGGCTGTTGGGGAAATGAAAGCCGTGCATGATAAATGTCGGTATATTGAACATAAAGGTGAAGAGGAAGAAAGCAGCCAGGATGCCCTTGCCTGCACGCTGTTTCGCCCTGATCCTTCTGCACAGAAGATAAAGCGGTATAAATATGAAGAGGGCCACCGTACAGTAAAGATTCGGAAAATGTCCCTTGAAGATGGCAGGTTCGGTATTCATCAGGCTCTTCGACAGCAGTTCAAGCACATTGTAATAAGCACTCAAGGTCGCCGGAAAACTATTGCCGCCGGATGCCGTTATATACAGCGTGTAGAAAGCCGGCAGCACCAGCACTGCAGCCATGCAGCCGCTTAATATGGAATATAAAATAAACTGACACACCCTTCTTATTACGATGTATCTATCTTTAAACCTACCCTCGCATATCATCAGATAAATAAAATATATCACCAGGCTTATGCATATCATTATGGAAATATAATAATTAGACAATATAGATATGGCCAATGTTATGGCATACATCCGCCCCCTGCCTTTTTTAACCAGGGCTTCCAGTCCCATTAATATAAGAGGCAGCAGCAGCAGGCAGTCCAGCCACATCACGTTCCAGCTGAAGGCAGCCATGTAAGAACTCATGGCATAAAAGCAGCCGAAGACCGTAACAGTAAGATCAGATCTCCTGAATTTTTTTGAGAGATAGTAAGCAAAAAATCCGGACATGAGACCGGCCTTGATAATGAGCATTATGTTCATGAATTCAGGGACCAGATCTTCCGGGAACAGCGCCACGAGCCAGTTCACCGGAGACGCCAGATAATAGGCGTAAGTACTTATAAAACTGGTTCCCAGTCCTATATCCCAGGAATAAAGAAAGCTCCCGCCCTCTTTTAATATTCTCTGGAACAGTTTCATGAAAGGAGCATACTGATGGTATTCATCACTCCTTAAATAAACATTTTCACCCAGTGGAAATGCATCCCGTCCTATATACAGGATCAGCAGGATCAGCATAGGTATGGCCACTGCAAGTATTATGGGAATGTTCTTCCTGATCTTTTGTCTGAAATTCAAATGTCCGCTCATAAAATATTTTCCCGGATCATGATCCGCTGTCAAAATTATTTTCCTCTTCTATATATATAGGCCGGTTCTTCGTCTCGATAAATACCCTGCCGATATAGCTTCCTAACAGACCTATGGCCAGCAATATTATTCCGCCCATAAACAGGATCGCCACCAGGATAGTCACATATCCCGGGACATCTATGCCGTGTATGAGCACCTTAAGTATCGTAATGATAATATATATCAGGGAAAGAAGGCTTATTACTGCTCCCGATATGGTCACGATCCTTAAAGGGACCACGCTGAAACCCGTTATGCCGTCCATGGCATATGAAAAAAGTCTCTGAAAATTCCATTTGCTTTTTCCATGTTCCCTGGGATTCTGGACATAATCCAGCCATTTGACCTTAAAGCCCACCCAGGCAAATAATCCCTTGGAGAATCTCTGGCTCTCGCTCAGCTGCATAACAGCATCCACGAACGCCCTGCTCATGCACATATAATCCGTAGCTCCCCTCTGAAGCTTTACCGTGCTGAGCATATTATTAAGACGGGTAAATGTCCTCGATGAAAGCCCCGTTTCTCTTTTAGCCCCGCAGGCTCCGAAACCCTCATTAAGTGCTTTTATCATATCCGGAATAAGAGCCGGGGGATGCTGAAGGTCCGCATCCATCAGTATGACTATATCTGCGCTGCTGTTTTTCAGACCCGCATATATGGCCGCTTCTTTTCCGAAATTTCTGGAAAAAGAAATATATTTTACACTTTTATCTTCCCCTGCAAGCTCCCTGATGCCTTCTAAAGTGTGGTCGCTGCTGCCGTCATTAACAAAAAGGAAAGAAAATTCGCAGTCCTTTAAAGTTCCGGCTGTTTTTTTGACCTCTCTGTAAAAGGGCCGGAGGTTTTCCTCTTCATTATATGAAGGAACCACTATTTCTACTTTTTTTCTGCTGTTTTCTGCCATATCCCTATCTTCATCCGATATCCTTGATATTGATCTCATCCCATACCTTATCGTTAAAACTGATCTTCGTCTTAGCTGCGAATTGCGTATAGGCCTCCTCGAATTTTTCCCTTCTCGCTTCAGATAAAACTTCATTGCTGTGGGCCACGGATTCTGAGACCATGTAATCCTCCACGCAATGGATTATATAATATCCATCCTCAGTCTGGATGACCTCGCTTATTTCATCATCCTTAAGAGCATAGGCCACATCTTCTATTTCGGAAGGAAGGTCCCCTCTTTTAACCACGACATTAATATCAGCTTCCAGGCCGATGGCGGTGCAGACCTTTTCGAAATCATTGCCTGCTTTCAGTTCCCCTCTGTAGGCCTCTGCCGCTTCATAGCCCAGTTCTAAAGGAACGAGCAGCTGATCGATACAGATGACCTTAGTGTAAGAATCACTTATCTCCATGGAAATATTTTCCGAAAGCTTAGCATAGACTTTATCGTAAAAAGTTCTTTTTTTGATAAGCTGTTCAGCATCTGTCAGACTTATTCCGTATTTCGCCAGATCATATCGGGCGGAAAGCTTGTTATACAGCTTTTCGGCTTCATCATTCAGCTGCAGCATATCCTCATCATCTAAAAAAACAGTCAGTTCATTGGCCATGAGCTGGCAGGCCGTATCCCTGATCAATTCATACTTTACACTGTTCTTAACATATTCATCCATGCTGACAGAGCCTACATTGCGTTCCCATAAAATATCATTTTCAGTGGATTCATACTCATATTTAGCATCAAAAAGAGCCAGCATCCCCACGCTCACGGGACATTCAAGCTCATTAAGCTCAAACAATATATCGTCAGAAAGTCCTGACCCTATCTTTATCTCGGCACAGCCGCAGAGCATAGAAAGCATAATTAATATAACTGCTGCCGCAGCTGCTGTCCTGAATATTTTCCTGTATCCTGTCTTTTTAGATATCTTCATTTTTTAATTCAATCTGAATCTCAGCTCGTTGCTGCCGTTCCTGCAGTCTGCTCTTTTATTACCTGAAAGGATCCTGCAGCCTGAAAACCTGTGCATCCAGTTCATTATATCATATGCGGCATTAGAAACCACATATATTTATGACCTGATTTTTCATTCTTCTTTATCTTCTCTGTGCTTCCTGTGTTTCTTAATTATATGCCTTATGATAAGGATTACCCCTACGATCAGGGCTATGATGATCAGAAGACCGATCCAGGCCTGGGCTATCCAGATGACAAAGTCTTCGGCGAATTCACAAATGCCTTCTATACCGTCCTCAAAGCTCTGACTGAGCTTCTGTGCAAATGTCAGCGGTGCTTCTTCCTTTTCCACTTTATAGACTTCATTAAGATTGATCGTTACAGTGGAATAGCTTACCCTGGAATCATAATATCTGATCGTGCCTGAGAGATCATCAATGGTCCACTCTGTGTCGGAAATCGCTGATTCAATGGTTATAATATCCTCCATATTTTCGGCCTCAGCTAAAAGTTCCTGCAGCCTTGCAAGCTTTGTCTTCGCAGTATCGAGTCTGGACTGGGTATCGTAATAATTCTCAGTGATATCCTGGGCGTTCTTACTTATGGACTGTACAGTACAGATATCTCCCACCTGGTTCAGAAAAGCATCCAGATTATCCACCGGCACCCTGACCGTAAAATAAGCATTTCGATATCCCGTATAGCCTGTAGAAATATCCTGATTTTCAAAATAAGCGTCCAGACTTTCTGCCAGCTTTTCGATCTGCGAAACCGCCTCGTCGAATTCCGTTGTCTGCATATCCAGATATGCGGTGTAGATGATCTTAACATTTTCCCTGAGCAGGTTCTGGCTGTCTGTTTCGGAATAATCAGAAGTCCAGGCTGAAGTTTCAGCCGTTCCTGCCGCATATTCATATTCTGCCGCCTCCTCAGCAACAGCATAATCATAATCCGCCATGAGGTAGGCGTCCTCATCGTATGTTGAATTTCCATAATAAGTATCACTGTAACCACTTTCTTTACTGTCTGCCGATTTGTATGAGCCGGAATTACCGCTTATGCTTATTATTGCCAGCGCTGCTGATATTGCGAAACAGCAGCACGCTGCGATAGCGATTATCTTCCACACTGTTCCCGATCTTTTCTTTTTACTGTCACTGTTCATCACTGCCTCCTTTTTCATCTCAGCCCCTGTTTCTTTTTCATCAGGGTTTTTCTCCTCTTCACACAGCCCAGGCTCCTCCCCTGGTATTTCACATTCCCGGCTCGTCTCTGACTGTTTCTCAAGGCTTTCTTCATTGCTGCCCGATGCTTCTTCTATATATTTGTCATCGACCTGACTTAATGCTTCCTGAAATTTTTCTGCTTTCATAATGATCTCCCATCTGCCTGTGCTTAAAATTTACTCTCTCATCCGTCTCAAACGGCTGCATGCCTGCCTATGTTTAGAATTTACCTTTTCATCCACCTTAAACTGCTGCATGCCTGCCTGTGCTTCAGTTTTATCTTCCTGTCTCCATCGGGTCAGCGGCACATTCTATACTATATATCCATGGTCCTGCATATACACTCTGAGTTTTTTTCTTATCCTTGTCAATTTGACAGAAACATTTTTTTGCGAAATGCCCACCATCTGTGCAATATCCTCATAGGGATCCGAAAAATAATATCTGCGCATAAATATTATCCTGTCATTTGCTTCCAGCGAATCCATAAATTTCTCTATAGTCTCTGTCAATTCCGCCTGTTCCACTTCCGTTTCAACATCATACTCTGAAGCCAGACTTTCCGACAGCTCATCAATAGCCAGATCAAAATTACTGTTTCGTTTTGCCGCCATATTATACTCATATCTCTTAAGGGAAATATTTCTGGCCACCCTGCACGCATAAGCGATCAGAGACTGCGGCCTTTCAGGTGGAATAGCATTCCAAATTCCCAAGTACGTGTCATTAACGCATTCCTGAGCATCCGCTTCGTTATTTAATATATTGTCAGCGATCCTCTGAAACAACCTGCCATACTTATTTTCTAATTCCGAAATAGCCGACTCCGACCTTTCAAAAAACAATTCAATTATCCTGCTGTCTTCCATGTTCAGACTTCCACCGCCTTTCATATTCAGCTTTCCTTCTGGCTTATCGTATTTAGTTTTTCACTAAATTTAATATTTCGCTTATTGCTTTCTTCCGCTTCTCAGTTCTATATTTCTGCACTTTTTCTCAGTTTTATATTTCTACGTTTTATCACTGTATAATTATATCTCACATTTCACCATGTCTCACTAATTAACTACGAAAAATTTTTAAAATACTACACTGGTATTTATAACCTGAAAGTTTGCCGATTTCATTCCTCGCACAAACTCAAAACGCCGGTGAAATACCCGGCGCTTTTAAAATACACTTCTCGCATCTGCACATGACTAATGGTTTCTGTTCTTTATGCAATTCACTTCTCATCTAAGCCACTTCGCGTGCCGTTCAAAAGCCATCCGTCCAGAAGGCCAAATGCCTCATTTTGCTCAGCTTCTTCAAGCTTACTTATAGATGACATATGATCACCGCCCACAACGGTGTATGCATGTATGCTGTCATTATCTGCAAGAGGCAGCGCCTCAAAAAACCAGGGATCCACACTGCCGAACATCATTATCACATGAGAGTCTGTCTCCTGTGCCCAGCTGATAAGCTCATTACGCAGCGTACCGTCAAAGCTAAAGGCCTCTTTCTGCTCATCTGTAAGAAGCACGTCATACAAAAGCGAAGGCTCCATTTCTTCAGTTACATAAAGCCTGGCGTCAGAACCTGTCTTTTCAATTGCATTGCGGATATTTGCAAATGATATTATATGCTCTCCGTTTTCCCTGCGGGCCTGTATGTAGTATGAAAAGTATCCGCTGTTCACGCTCCATGTTGAAGGCGCGTTCATTTCAACAAGCAAATCAAAAATTTTATCCAGCCTCTCATCGCCTTCCGCCATGGAAAGTATGGCTTCAAGGTCATCGAAGTTCCCTCCGTACTGCCAGAAGCTGACAGCAAATTCTGCCACGCACAGGTCAAATAAAATTTCCTTTGTACAGTAATCCCTGTAAATGCTCCCGCCCGAAAGGCCCATTTCATAATATCTTTCCTGAAGGACTTCTCGGTTTTCCAAGGCTTCCAGCTGAAGTTCAAGCAGCATGTCTCTGTAAATCTGTGCCTGCTCTTCCCCGTAGCAGTCATTCCCCACCGTATTAAAAAGTGAATAATACATTGCAGTGTCCGCATCTGAGCTGCAGAAAGGCCCCACATATGAAACAAATGCCTCGCAGTCGTCCGGATAATAGTAAGCATAAACGTTAGTTGCCTGTCCGCCCTTGCTTGCGCCTGTAAACACAAAATTGCCTGTAAGTATCCCGCTCAGTGAGCTAATAATATCATGGAAATCATCACAGGCATTGTCGTCAGTCAGGTACTGATAAAGCTCTGTATCGTCAGCTGACAGTCCTTCCGGGCAGGACTGTCCGAAATAGCGATATTCCGGTCTGATCATGTTTCCGTTGTACCTGCGCGTCAGTTCCATGGCATCATTGATCTGAAAATACTCATCATCCAGCAGATATCCGGACACGAAAAACTCATTTACTGCATCAGCGCCGTTATATCCGATCTCAACCCTTTGCTGAAAGCTTCCCAGCTCCGGATTGTCATGGTCTATGGGCTGAGAGAATGTGACGATGTATTTTTCTTTAAAAAATGCATCCGTCTGTTCTATTTCCTCAACGGAAACAACATTTTCCAGCTCCAGCAGCTGTTCTTCAAATGATAGGGTCACAGCTTTTACCAGGCTGTTCCCGCAGCCTGCCATAACCGCTGCCAGCAGGCCGGCTGCGATAAATATGCTTAATATCCTTTTTAAAATCGGCTTGATGTTTTTTGTCTTATTCATGTTTTTGAATCCTTTTTGTGGGAAAGCAAAAGCAGCATTTTCTTATTTCTTCTGCTTATTCCTTCTGACAAGTACAAAGCATACAACTGCTCCCAGCACCGCTGCTGCCGCTGCTATCACCCATATTCAATGGAAGCTCTGTGTGAATTTTTCAGCCATCATCTCAAGCTTGTACTCTTTGGCGTTTTCTCCCTCTCCGATGACAACCGTTCCGGCAAATCCTTCCAGCGCCTTGCTTACGGAGCCGCCTGCATCTGTCACGCCTGTGATTTCTGAGCTTATCACCATTTTATCCGCATAGCTTAAAAGTAAAAACCACGGTGCGGCATCGCTGTACATGCCCTCGCCGACAGCCGAATTGATATCACCGCTTCCACTGATGGTCAGCACACCGTCTCTGTCCAGGCTGTATGACATGCTGCCCACAGTCCCTGCTGTTTTTATCGAATATGTCTTTATCGGGAAGTTATCCGTCGTAAGCGCCTGAACTTCATATACGTATTCCTTCGGCAGCGAATCAATATCTTTATCGTCCGTATTCAATATTGCAACTGCCTCTTCCTGGGTGATTTTTCCGCTGTTCACATCATCCATGATTTTTCCGGTGTCGACTATACGGGTTATGTATGAAGGTATTTCCTCCTTGATGGCCTCGCTTTCATCGTCCGACCAGTCTATCCATTTCCCGTCGCTGTAGATATAGCTTTCCCCCTTATTCACTACCGTAACGGATGCCCCGTAAGTAGTTATGCCATAGGCAGCCATCACCGCTTCCGATTTTTCCATTATCTCAACTGTATCGCCCACGCCCACGGTGCAGATATTTTTGCTCCCGTCCTCTGATTCCACGGTCTGGGTAACCACAACAGAATAATAAGTTCCAGGCTCCAGATACAAAGGATTATTAAGCGGATATGTCCTGTAACCGGCATTTTCGCAGGTCCAGGTTATGGTATCAGCAAGTTCCCCGTCAACAGGAGAGGTGTATCCATCATTCAGCATATATATTTCCGCCTTTATCCGGCTGTCTTTTTCACCTGCTATAACCGATATGCGATCCAGTATTTCCGCCTCATCCGTGCAGAAGACATTGGCCATGGCCGAATCGACGGCACTTCCCACAACAGAGTAGCAATTAGCCGCCATAAGGTCATACTGTCTGATCGTATAATCCGCAGCTCCGGATGTGAGCTGTGAAACATCAAACACGAAGGATTCCAGAGATGAAATTGAGCGGTCATAATATGACAGGTAGAAATATCCGCTGCCGTCTGCTCCCCAATTTCCATAATTCGGGAATTCGTTATCCACAGAGCCCCAGCTGTTTTTCACAATCCAGGCCCCGTCTCCTTCCGGCAAATGTGCCTCGCCGTCTCCATCCTTATCATTCGAATGATCAAGGAAGTTCTCTTTAGGATAATTGTCATCATAGCCCACGATCGTGACCGCATGGCTTGCTATTTGATATTCATATGTATAATGGGCATATGTCTCAAGATTAATGTATTTTGCCTGACTTACATCGTCTAATTTCGCCGTATCTGCCTTAATGGATACGGTAACGGCGCGGCCCTTTAAGAGCTCATCTTTTATGGCATTGTTGGCCTCTTCATCAAATTCTTTGTATACATCTGCCTCATACTCGAAGCCATACACATCCATCATGGCCTTTTCTGAAGTGTAGGGATTTTCGAGAAGATTTTCCTCAAGAAGGCTTACCAGCGATTCATATCTGTACTCTTCTGATACTGTCCAGGTATCATCCTTCGTATCATAAATATACGGAAATGAAATGGGGTAATCAGCGAGTATGGTCTCATCTGTTCCCGTCAGATCAGTACATATAAGTCCATCCTCGTTCTTGTAATAGTTTCCGTTTTCGTCTGTATAAACATATCTTATGTTGCCCTCTTCGCTGCGGTAGGGGGCATCTTCCTCGTATATGAGTCCGGAGCCTGCTGCAAATATTGAAACTGCAGTATATCCGGCCCCTCCCGCATTATAAAGCGCATTTTTTTCACCGGTCAGGTTTGTAACCTGTGTGCCCTCACCAGCCTGGCTTCCAAATACAGATGAAGGAGCATTTTTCTCTGACAGCTGGGTCCTTGCGAAATATGCCAGTGCCTTTTCCGAAAGGTCCAGCTCGTGTCCGTATTTTTCGATGTATTCATCATTGGTCAGCCCCAGCTGGCAAAGTATCGTGGTCTCCGCTGCGGCAATGGCCGCAAAGCCCCAGCAGGTGCCAAATCCGCCCTGGTTTTTTACGGAAGTCACATACCCCAGATCCTTCAGACTGAAATATGAGGGTCTGCTCAGCACGCTGCCATTTTCATCAAATACGGCCGTATCTGCCTGCGCCGCCACTGTGTCATCAGCCATGACCGGTGCTCCTCCAAGCATCAGACAGCTGCATGTGACAACTGCCAGAATAACTGCCGCAACTGTTTTAATCTTTCTTTTCATTTGTTTTCCCCTTATATTTTCTGTCTTTTTACGAATTCGGCGAAAAGGCCGTCCATTTCCATAAGCTCAAAGTCCTCTTATCTGCACACTTGCAGCATGGCCTGCAAGTATATCCCGAAATGTTTCCAGTGAAGGCCTGTCGAAACCATGCAGCCCCTCAAAAGCTACACCTTCCCGGTCTGTGAAATTCTGAACAAAATATTTTTCAGCGCCCTCTATAAAAGAGGCTATACCTTTAACAGCTTCCTCATCATGAAATTCCCTGACGAAAGTTGTTCTGAATTCATAATCAATTTCATGACTTTTTATAAGATAATCTTTGCTTTCACAAACAGCCCCGATATTCCACCTTTTCCCTGAGAAAGCCATATCTCCTGTATCTTCGGAAAGTCCTATGGTTTCGGCATATCTTTCGGGACAGTTTTTTATATCCATGGCCACATAATCCACAAGTCCGGCCTTTACGATCTCTTTAAGGACATCCGGATGGTTACCATTTGTATCGAGTTTCACAGGAAACCCGAGTGTTTTTATCTTTTCGAGAAACTGCCCTATATCCCTGCGAAGAAGAGGCTCTCCTCCCGTCACCGCCACACCTTCAAGAAGCCCTGTTCTGGTCTTTAAAAAGCTGAAGAATTCCTCCTCCTGTATAAAAGCTTCTGCGCCCATATCCAGAATATCCGCATTATGACAGAAGGGACATCTGAAATCACATCCCCCCAGAAACACCGTACAGGCCACCTTACCCGGATAATCCAGCAAAGTCATTTTCTGTAATCCATGTATCTTCATTTTATACTCACCATCCTGGGATGCCGCTTGAAAACTCCTTGCTTCAGCCCCACAAGCCTACTGCCGGCCGGTTTTTCTTCCTTCAATGCAATCAGCTGTTTTTAGAATCATCCAGAGCTTTTCTTACTGCTATAGCCAGCTGGTCAGCGCAGGAAGTTCCTTTATAGCCGCAGGTATTTCCCTTTAACTTTTCCTCGATAGCTTCCACGGTCCATCCATCTATAAGTTTGGAGATAGCTTTAAGATTACCGTCGCAGCCTCCGTAGAAACGGACATTTCTTACTATATTTCCTTCCAGTTCAAATGTTATCTGCTGGGAACATGTCCCAAATGTCTTGTAAGAATATTTCATTATCATAACCTCTTATTATTTAATTTACTGCGCACATGCATCGATGCTGACAAACATCATATCCATTTATGCAGTATTATACCAGCAAAAGCTGCTATAGATCTATCTGTCTGCGGCAGCTGACGGCAGCTCATTTACGATGGCTGCCCCTATTATCATTACAGCTCCGGCTACAGTCCAGATGTCAGGGATCTCAGCTAATAAAAGTGCCGACAGTATAACCGCCACCACCGGATCTATATAACTCATTATAGCCACAGACCCGGCCGGTATATATTTCAGACTGTAAAAATACAGGGCATATGCCATTCCCGTATGAAACAGTCCTACGATCAGCAGCAGGGCTAACACGCCGCCTTCCCACATAAAGCCCGGCATGCTAGAAGCCGCCATAAGATCTATTCCGTCAAAATGTCCCCGTATAAGAGAATACAGCAGCATGACCACAGCAGCACTTATAAGCTGTATCGTGGTCTTCTGAAGAGCAGGCATACTGGGGATCTTTTTATTTGTTAAGATTATAAACGCATAGAGGACTGCTGCCCCTAAACCCATAAATACCCCGATAAGTTCCGAGATTGAAGATATACCTCCATTTAAAAAGCCGGAAACACTGAGCATACCGACTATAGCCACAAGGACACATATGATATCTCTCTTAGACAGCTTTTCTCTTAATATGACAGGAGAGACAAATATCACTATTATCGGTGCAAAATAATAGCACATGGTAGCTGTGGCGATGGATGTATAATTATACGCCTCAAAAAGCAATATCCAGTTAAAAGCCATAGCGATGCCGGATACGATCAGCCACAAAAGGCCATCCTTCATGGCCTGCTTATCTATATTTTCCCTCTTTATGAGCATGATAACAATGAGCAGCGCTGCGCCTATGCTGCTCCTGAAAAGTGCGATAACAGAAGACGGCATATTGATATACCTGACCATTATGCCGATGCTTCCGAAAATTATCATGCACAATATTAATATAAGCCTTGCCCCGGCAATTTTTTTATCTGATCCTGCAGCCATACCTGACACCTATAAATTATACACTGTCGTGAACATATACCCGTCACTCGCAAATTTTAAATTCACCTTATCGCAAACTCACGCAGTCTTATCTCAGCCTTCTGTCGTGAAGCCTCACACGACTAAAGTCACGAGCATACGCCGCCTGAACGGTCAAAATCCGTACAGCTGATATATCTCGTCTGTATAGACTCCTTTTTCCTTATATATTATAAGAGGCTTTTCTACTTTTAAAAATACTCCGCCATCCAGAACCGCTTCGATAAGAACCATGCAGGCCGGATCATCAATTGTGGAATGCACCAGCTTAAGCCTTTTTGGCTCGAGTCTGTATCTGCGCAGAGTCTCTATTATCTCAGTCAGTCTCTGGGGTCTGTGAACAAGATAAAATTTCCCGCCGCTCTTAAGAAGAGCTGCCGTCTCCCTGGCCAGATCCTCGAAACTCATAAGGATCTCGTGTCTGGAGATTGCCTTGGACTCATTGGGATTTTTAAGGGCATTGTCTGCTTTCATGTAAGGTGGATTGGATGTTACTATATCAAATTTTTTCCTGCCTAAGATAGAAGATGCTTCTCTTATGTCTCCCCTCACTATTTTTATCTGCTGCGAAAGATCATTGAGCATGACAGAGCGTTCCGCCATGTCAGCCACCGCATCCTGTATCTCCAGGGCAGATATATTTACGCTGCCGAGTTTAGCATGCATCAGCAGCGCTATTATACCGGTTCCGGTGCCCAGATCCGCCATTTCATATTTCGAAGACGGAGCATATCTCCCCGCCGGACTATCCGAAAAGTCATTGCCGCCATTTACGGATCCCACTTTTGCTGAAATCTTCCCGTCTTCACCCGGCGATGCGTCCATGTCCGAAATCCCGCTGCAGCGGCCGGCATTTTCCGGATAAGCTGATTCAGAGGAGCCGGCTGTTTTAGAGCCTGCTCCTCTGTCATCAGATCTGATATTATTAACTGCCGGATTAAGTGTCTCACAGGCAAATGCTGAGAGCAGCACCGCATCCATGCCGAAGCAGAAGCCCCTGCTGTTCTGGATGATCCGGTAACCGTTTCTCTGCAGATCATCAATTCTTTCGTTTTCCTTCAGTTCTGCTTTCATTAATTAACAAATTAACACGCGATCATTCACCGAAGTTTCTGTGAAGAAGCTTATGTGACTTCCCTTTGAGGATACCGTCATACAGCGACATGACCGTAGGATTATCATTGGAACGTTTTATCTGAGTCTGTCTGTCTGTATCGTAAAGTCCTTTTATACGGGCAGTCTTTGTAACTCTCTTAGCATTAACCGGCTGGCCGCCGCCGCAGACGCAGCCGCGCCTGCAGGTCATGACTTCCACGAAATCATAATCAGCCTCACCGGCCTTGATCTTCTTTACTATAGCGTCAGCATTAGCTAATCCCGATACTACAGCTGCCTTGATCTGACGACCGTTAAAATCAAATGAGAATTCCTTGACTTCCTCTTCGCCTCTTACGCCCACGTGCTTAACATAATCAAGACTCGCCCTGCTGTGATCCGGCTGTATGAATCTGAGCACTGCCTCAGCGACACCACCGGTAGCACCGAATATCACGCCGCCTCCTGAGCCTATGCCGAATGGCACATCGCAGGCCTCAGCTTCCATTCTGTCAAACATGATATTCGACTTTTTCATCATGGAAGCAAGCTCCGTGGTCGTAACAACATAATCCACATCCTGAACTCCGTCAGTTTTGGATTCAGGTCTTAATATTTCTTCTTTTTTAGCCGTACATGGCATGATGGATACAGAAACCAGTTTCTTTCCTTTATTCACTGCCGGATCCTTAAAATACTCCCTTATAACTGCGCCGAACATCTGCTGAGGTGAGCGGCAGGTTGAAAGATTCTCTTTCATTTCCGGATATTTATCCTCCAGGAATTTAACCCAGGCAGGACAGCATGATGTGAACAGCGGAAGAGTTCCTCCGTTTTTCACCCTGTCGATGAATTCCGTAGCTTCTTCTATGACTGTAAGGTCGGCTCCGAAGGTTGTGTCATAAACTTCGTCGAATCCCATGCGGTGCAGAGCTGCGACTAATTTACCCATTACATTTTCCCCGTCTGCACAGCCGAAGATCTCTCCTAAGCCCACTCTGACAGCAGGTGCGATCTGGGCAACAACTATGGTATCCGGATCGGCTAAAGCATTAGCCACAGCTTCCCTGTTAGTATGGACCGTAATAGCTCCCGTAGGGCAGACAGACAGGCACTGACCGCAGTTTACACAGTTAGTCTGTGATAAAAGCTTATGGAAGGCCGGTGTTACCATAACATCCGTTCCCCTGTGGGCCAGACCTATGGCGTTTACACCCTGAACTGCCTCACATATACGCACGCAGTCGCCGCATAATATACACTTATTCGGATTCCTTACTATGGAAGGAGAACTAAGGTCCAGAGGATACTGCTTTCTGTTATTTTCGAATCTTACATCCTTGATGCCTACTGATGCTGCGATCTCCTGCAGCGTACATGAGCCGTTTCTGATACAGGTGGTGCATTCCCTGTCATGGGATGCCAGCAGAAGCTCCACTAAAAGTTTTCTGTATCTCATAAGTCTCGGGGTCTGGGTATAGATCACCATACCGTCCCTGGGCTTTTCTGAACACGATGCGAATGTTTTTCCTCTGTCATCTTCCACGGTACACAGTCTGCATGCACCGAAAATGGAAAGTTCAGAATGATAACATAATGTAGGCAGGTTTATTCCTGCTTTTCTTATAAGCGAAAGTACATTTGGCTCATCAGTGAATTCAACTTTATAGCCATCTATTGTCATAAATCCCATTGCATTCACTCCCTTCTATTCCGTATAAACAGCGCCAAATTTACAATTATCGAGACATGTTCCGCACTTGATGCATTTATTCATATCTATGCTGAAGGGGCTCTTGAGCACTCCGCTGATAGCATCTGCCGGACAGTTTTTCGCACAGAGAGAGCAGCCCTTGCACTTTTCAGGATCGATGGCATATCTCTTAAGCTGCGAGCAGACTCCCCTGCTGCAATGCTTATCCACTATATGCTCCACATACTCATCCATAAATGCCCTGAGAGTACTGATGACCGGGTTCGGGGCGCTCTGACCCAGGCCGCACAGAGCGGTGTTCTTGATAAGATCCGCCAGCTCCTTAAGAGTGTCGATATCTTCCATTTCACCCTTGCCGTTTACGATCCTCTCTAATATCTCCAGCATACGCTTCGTGCCCTCACGGCAGGGGACACATTTGCCGCAGCTCTCACGCTGGGTAAAGCCCATAAAGAATCTGGCCACTTCCACCATGCAGGTATTATCATCCATGACGACCAGGCCGCCGGAGCCTATCATGGCACCTATCTTTTTGAGCGAATCGAAGTCTAAATGGCAGTCAAGATCATTTTCTGTAAGACAGCCGCCTGAAGGACCGCCTATCTGCACTGCCTTAAATTTCTGGCCGTTCTTTATGCCGCCGCCTATATCGAATATTACCTCCCTTAAAGTAATACCCATAGGAACCTCGATAAGACCTGTATTGACGATATTTCCTGTCAATGCAAATGCTTTCGTACCCGGGCTGTCCGGCGTTCCTATTTTAGAATACCACTCAGCACCGTTTCTTATGATCATGGAAACATTGGCAAATGTTTCTACATTATTCAACACTGTCGGCTTACCCCAAAGTCCTTTTTCCACCGTACGCGGAGGCTTAACCCTGGGCATTCCCCTCTGACCTTCTATGGAAGCCATAAGGGCCGTGCCTTCGCCGCAGACAAATGCTCCGGCGCCTCTGTTTATATGAAGATTAAAGCTAAAGCCCGAACCTAAGATATTTTCTCCTAAAAGCCCCAGCTCTTCAGCCTGGGCGATGGCTATCCTCAGCCTCTTTATAGCCTGTGGATATTCGGCTCTCACATATATATATCCATCATGGGCACCCACCGCATAAGCACAGATCACCATGCCTTCTATAAGTCTCTGAGGACAGCCTTCCATGATACCCTGGTCCATAAATGCTCCCGGGTCGCCCTCATCACCGTTGCAGACGATATAATGAACAGGATCTTTCTGAGCTGCTACCTGCACCCACTTCTTACCTGCAGGAAAGCCTGCGCCGCCGGGGGCGGCGGGGGGAGAGGGAAATGTAAGGGGGGGGGGGGGGGGGGGGGGGGGGGGGGGGGGTGGGGGGGGGGGGGGGGGGG
>R15__coassemble_798_pt1 | contig 20132 bp, 18 predicted proteins | sample R15__metabat2_low_PE_011 | metagenome-assembled genome bin R15 | reverse complement strand
GCCAGCAGCAGCACAACATCCGATTCCTGAATATCCACAGGGAGGACATAGACCCCACTGGCTTCTCTGCGGTATCGGTTCGCCATTCGAGCCAATTCTGAAACGCTCTCCAGACCATACAGATTCACGGCTGCGGCGGCATAAACGGTCATGACGTAAATGCAAAGCTCTACCTTCGTCATTTTGCTGGTATCAGACAACCCCACGATAGGCCCGGGACGATCCGGATTCCTGAGTATGTATTCTTCTAATTCGGTCATGGGCAGCCTCCTAATTAAAAAAGCCCCCAGGTTATAAGTTTCATCGGGCTTTGCCAATTCAGCAGTATCTCGGGTAGCATGCGTTTCATAGTATTTCAGCATTTCTCTGCGCTCATACTGGTTCGTTTCATGCCACCCGCACCCTTTCGTGTCATCTGATATAGCCGAATTTTACTGCGTTCGTCAATGCAGATTCTGCAATGGAAATTTGATAAAAGCTTTGAAACGATTGTGAAACGTGCAGACGCAGATTAAAAATGTTTCAGACATATGTGCTTAATTTTTGATACGTTATAGGGGTGACTAACACGATGTCAATGTTTAGAATTTTACTTCATCAATCACAATTCCTTGATAAAGACTGTAGTTTTTTTCTTTGAAAAACCTATCGACTCGTAAAAAGCGTGCGCGCCTGTTCTGAAATCTGCGCTTGTTAATTCAATTGCAGAGCAGTCTTTTTCTATACACATATTTTCAATTCTGCCCATAAGTTTTCTTCCGATTCCAAGTTTCCGGTACGCCTCATCTACTGCTACATAGGTAACATACATTACCCGTCTCGGTCGTATAAAATCTTCTTGAACTTCTGTAAAAACACAGCCAACAATCTTGTCACCATCTATAGCTGCTACCAGAATTTCCCGCTCATCCGTGATATATTTTTCTTCAAGCGTATCTTTTCCTATGTGTGAGCCATATACTTTTGCAAGCAAACAGCTTAAGTTGTAATAATCTGTTGGCGTATAATCTCTGATTAATAAATCCATAACTTTTTTTCTATTATCCTCCAATAAGCATCTATAATTGAGAGCGCTGGTTGTTTTATACCGAGCCACAGATTAATCAAATACTGACTAAAATCCACACTACTCTTTTGGAAATTCAATTTCGGAAAATGGTGAATGCTGTTCTCTGCCTTTTTCATCAGGCAATTTCATATAATCTCCGTATATATATTTAAGAATTGTATCGTAATCTTTTGTGCCATAGAACTTTTTTCCTTCAAATTCATACTCTTCTCTTTCAAAAAACCATTGCTTTGGCATTGAGTATCTTTCTTTAATTGGATTTTTCTTATACAAAGTTCCGGTGGCCGGAAATGCAAGACACCTCACTCTATTTGGCCTTTCATTTTTGCTTTTAGCCGCGTATCTATGCAGAGCATTAAATGGTATATTTACAGGAATCAGCGACAACATAGAAAACCATATTTTCCAAAAACCATGTTCATTTTTCTTCGCCACTTCAGACCAAAGAATTTTTCGCAAACAAAAGCAATGCCTGTCCTGAACTATTTGACCAATAACGGTTTTAGGCACATCATCCATTGGAAAAATATCAACAAAAATACCGGTTTTACATTTTAAGTGTTCTTGCCCGACGCGTATATATTTAGTTCCTGTTCGGCGTAGTTTTCCATAACCCCATCTATATTCCGGATCTGTGTCGTGGTCTTGAAAATAACATATTTCTGGATTCATTTCATTGGCATGCTTTTTAAACTTCTCATAATCCTCTCGAAGCATGCCAATATCTGCATCATCATCCCATGGAATATAGCCTTTATGTCGTACAGCACCAAGCAGACTGCCACCAAATAATACATAATTTATATCATTTTCCCGGCACACTCTATCGAACTCAACAAGCATGTCCAATTCGACAAGCTGCATTTTTCTGAATTGCTCAGGAGTTAATTCTTTTTTCATAAGTTGCACCACCCATTATTTAAAAATACGTAAACAGTTCAACGGATAAATTGTCTTTTGAGCAACTTATACCCTTCAGGGTTAATGCTCCTGCCTTCATAGTGCTCATTTAAAAAATTCCCTCAAATACTCCGCTGCAAAAGAACGATCACATGCATACTTCTTTTCATCCGGCAAATTTTTAAGCAGTTCTATTAAGGTATCTGTAGTCACCCTCTTGTCTGCTGTAAAAATCTTGATATAGCTTGGAGTACAAGAATATAAAGACGCAAGATAGTAATTCAAACTGTATCCCCAGGGTGTCTTCTTCTGCTGATTGGCAAAGTAGTCGGAGATAGCCGCATAAAGAATGGTCGTATTATAATTTTTTCCTTCTCCGATCAATGCGGGTTCTATTAGTTCTGTGCAGAGATTACCCGCACCTTTTCCCATACCCATGATACTTGCATCAAGCATCATGTCATGCTGTGCGTTGAAATCGACAAAGGCCAGAGCATTAGAATAAGCCATTTGACGATTGTTATGCGCATGAAATCCGATTTTCATAGACTTAGACACATACTGGTCTGCAATCTCAAGCTTGTGTACAAGAGCTACAGTATCCATCTGTCCAAAGCTGTCAACCACATAAAATCCTTTAGCCCCGGCCAGCTCTTGATTGCATGTTGCAATCAAGCGCTTATATTCTTCATCTGTATATCTCATGCACACCATTGGCTGAATGTGAAGCTCATAGCCTTTTTGAATGATTATTTTACCCAGTTCAATAGCTTGCTCCCAATTTTCCTTATGGAAGGCTAATCGGATACCATCCACACCCCCCGCAGAAGTTCTGGGATTGAGTTTATTCACATCAAAGGCACCGTAATCAATCATTGCCAAATAAGTTACGCCGGGCTTTTTCCCGGAAGGAAGCAAGAATTTTTCAACGGATACCTCACTGTCAAAACAAGTACGCCCTTCCGGACTCCCTTTCTTCTCGTCGATATACCCGCATTCAATATATTCAACGCCGGACTCTTCCAATGCCACTTTGATTTTCTGCATTCTCTCAAGACCATAGTCGAAATTCACAACGATACCACCATCACGTAAGGTGACATCCACAAGCTCAATATTTCTTTTCTTTGGACGAGAGCGAAGGACACAGTCTGCTACGTCAAGATCATTGTCCGTTGTAATCTTAAAATTCGATGTATGACCTTTGACAATTCTTATCTTATATCCTAATTTTAAAATCAACTGCGCCGTCCCGGTTATAGCCGCTTTTTCCTCAGCGGTAAAGCTGTCAATGGCATTTTTGAGTAATTTTATATTGAATCCGGCGGGATTCTGTCCATTGCAAAGCTCTCTGCGGTTAAGCGTACCATCGATGAAATTCTCTTCATGCGCAACAAAAATTGTGTCAGTCGTTGGCACGACCGTCAGCGAAAAGTTATACGCCAATGTCGCATCAATACAATCATCAATCATCTGCTGGCTCACAAATGGACGAACGGAGTCATGGCAAATCAGAATATCCTCATCATTCAAACCGTTTGCTTGAACCACTGCATCCATAATGTTCGTAAAAGAGTCCAGACGCTCCTTACCGCCGTCCACAACTCTGATACGCATTAGTTCTTCTTCAGAGAAGCATTCGGTAAGAAGCTGCTCCAGATATTCTTTCCATTCCGGGTGAACAGCAACATACAACAATTCAAATCGTTGATTTTTCAAGAATTCCCTGATTGTTACGATGATTATTGGAGTGCCTGCAATTGTAATGAACTGCTTAGGGATCGAATGGCGTTCTATACGTCTGCCTACGCCACCTGCCAGTATTGCTGCGTAAATCATTTGGTTTTCTCCATTTTGCTTCGTTATTAGCGGGCTGTCAGTCCAGCTTTGGCTTAATAAGCTTGTACACGATTGCATCCATAACACCGCATTGATGCTCTTTATCCGGTAATTTCATATAATCCCCGTAATGTGCAGTTAAGTAATAATCCCATTCAGCAGTTGACATGAATTTTTTTCCTTCAAACTCAACTTCTGTATAATTTGCGAACAACCTACTGTTATATCCACCCTTTTGTCTTGGAAACATCTCGCTTGACACATTTGACGCATTTATGAAACGATAGGGTTCAATAACCTTCAATCGCTTTTTGTTCATATACTCCGACGGAATAACAGATAATAATTTGTACCACAATCTCATTAAAGCATTTTTTTCATTTTTTTTGCCTAGTTCGGAATACAGTATCTTCCTTATGCAAAACATTTTCGTGTGATATATTTTTCTTCTGATTTTCCCATTCGGAACATTAGTAAAATCAAAAATATCAATGCAAACACCGGTTTTTTGTTTTAAATGCTCTTGTCCTGCTTTCACATATTCCGTACCCATCCTTCTCATTTTTCCGTAACCCCATCGATAGTTTGGGTCAGTACGAAAATCTTGAAAGAAGAAACGAGTGCCATCTAAATCAGTTTGACAAGCCTTGTAGAACTTTTCATATTCCTCATGGAAAAACATAACATCTAAATCGTCATCCCACGGAATAAATCCTTTATGGCGAATTGCGCCTAATAATGTGCCACCGCTTAAAGAATATTTGATGCCGTTCTTTCGACAAATTCTATCTACTTCGATAAGCATTTCAAGCTCAATTAGCTGAAGATTTCTTAGTTCGGAATCAGATAATTTAATCATTTTGCTCATATAATCACTTCCTCATCAAAGATGATATGGCCTTTGAAATAGTTATATCTATGTTCATACCGCACCAGTTATTTGAAATATATTTTATAAAGGCCGCTATTTCATACCTGGTTCCGTCTCCATCCAACTGGTAGAAATACCGTCTGTTATCCGCCGGATTTTCATACCTCAGCTCAAAGTAATCTGTTTTCCACCATGGCGCCGGGACATAGATATACCCCTTTGTGCCGGTTATAACAAGTTCACCTTCGGACTTTGCCGCCTTCGCCACTTTTATTGAAGCGACAGCATCATCGTATATAAAGTCAATTTTGGTAAATCCGTCGCATTTTTTCTCGGCATCGACATATCTGGAAAATGCGTGCTTTTCTTTATACTCCGTTCCCAAAAGCTGAAAAACAGGCAATAACGCAGTGGGTCCCCACGCACAAATGCTGTTCTGTTTTTCTCTATAGTTTTCCGCATTCAACCCACCACTTAAGCTCGTACATGTAGCATCTACAGAAACTATGTCCCCGATTTTACCCGACTTTGCTAAAAGTACAAGTCTCTGATAAGCTGTTGAATACGCAGTTTTTATAGCATCCATCAAAATCAGATTCTTGGATTTTGCATACTTAAAGAGCTCATCGCACTGCTCTGAGTCTGTTGCGATGGGTGATTCACACAGCACATGCTTTCCATCATCAAGAGCTTTTTTTACATCTTTATAGTGCTTCTCTGGCAAAGAAACTACATAAACAGCATCGGCAGCTTCATAGTCCTCAGTTATTTCCACGCCGTTGACATACGAAGCCTCATTTCTGAATTTTTTTCGTAGATTCAGTTCACCTACAATCGCTATTTGCAGATTTCTCTTTTCCGCTCTTATTTCAGAGCTTGACACACCTTCCGTCCTAGGCAAATAGATGACTTTACAATACTCGTTAAGGTAATCAAACTTGCCTTCCCAATCAGAACCCAGAGTAAAAATATCTACACCATATTTCTTGATGTCATCTATTTTCTGACCATCATACTCTTCGACAATTACCTCATCTGCGAGGCCAGTAGCCTTAACAGCCTCGATACGCTCCATAAGAGATTGCTGATTATTTATCTTCCCGCGCACCTTATCATAATCATCGGATGTAACACCGACAATCAAATAATCTCCCAGTGCTTTTGCTCGTTCCAGCAATCTTATATGACCATAGTGAAGCAAGTCATATGTTCCGTATGTTATTACCTTAATCATAGCAAATCCCCTATAAGTTTCCCATTGATTCTGCAACTCGTGGATTTAAATTATTCTAAATCCCTGCAAGATCATATCCGATACTATTGACGCAAAGATAAAAATGGAAGCTTTTATTATTCATTCTTAAAACATTGCATATTCTTTCATCTATTTTTTTAAAATTTATTTACATAATAAGTATAATCTTTGTCAAAATCCAATATGTCATGCGGGTGGCATACTCTGTCCTCAATCGGCGGAAGCGTCATGTAGTCCCCATACTGAGATTTCAAGTATGTATCTGTATCGTGAGGTGCTGGCAAAAAAAGATTTTCAAATTTTATGTCCTTAGATGGGAAAATAACATTTTTCTTAACATTTTTGTTTTTGTCGGATCTGGTTGGTACAAAATAATATTCGCTTTTTGAAGATAAGCAACTGAATATGAATAACAGATTCATTCCGATAAGCGCCAAAAATCTATATACAAATTTTTTTATGGAATTTGAATTGAAATGATAAAATGAAAAGCCACACCAGTTTTCGGTCAAAAAAAATACCTTTCTTTGAATTTTCTGAAACAGCTTATTATTGGGCAGACTATAGATTGGGAAAATGTCAAGTGACACTCCGCAGTGCATCGGTATATTAAGCTCCCCCGCACCAATTGAAGTAGTACCATTTAGTCTGAGTCTATAATACGCCCCCGGCACATTCGGATCGGAATGCTTCCATTGTAGGAAATATTTGTTTGCAAGTTCTACATGCATATTGCATTTGCAAAATTTCTTCCAATTGTGACGAAGCTTTGATAAATCTCCAATACACATATGTACATCAATATCATCATCCCATGGTATAAATCCGCCATGCCGCACAGCCCCCAATGTAGTTCCATACGCTATTATATATTCAAGCCCCTGTGATTTACATATATAGTCGAAATCCTTAAGTATCATTAAATTACAAGCTTTTTTTCTTTGTAGTAATTCTTCAGTATATTCCATTTTACAGCACCTCTCATTCTGTATTTTTAATAATCACTACTCAATTCTTGCATTGGCTTTTTATTTTAAATAACTCCACGCTTCTGCAAATCCTTAAATGCAGCTATTAGCTTGTCGTAATCCGATTTATCCAGGCAGCCAAGATGCCCTACCCTGAAAATGGTATCTTTCATATCGCCGCCATTGGGACAAACCCAAATACCGTATTCATCCTTCAGAATCGTGAAAATGTCATAGGCGGAGGCAGTGGTAGGATGGAGCGGTGTTACCGCATTGGACATGGATTCGGAAACAATTTCAAACGGCAAACCTTTAATATTCTCACGGAAATATTCGGCAAGCTCGGCCATTTTCTCTGTTTCGGAACTCACACCGCCGTTAGCCTCAATTTCCTTAAGCCTTGCATGAATTTGAAGCAGCGTACCGACAGCCGGGGTAAACGGAGTCTGACCTCTTTCCTGGTTTTTCAGAGCGTCCTTCAAATCAAAATACATACACCTGGGGTCATTATTTTGAACACGCTTCACTGCCTCAGGCGAAAGAACAATAATCGAGATTCCGGGAGGGCAAGCGAGAGCCTTCTGAGAGCCGGTAATCATCACATCTGCACCAAGCCTTGCCATATTAAAGTCATCGGCAAGGAATGAGCTGATTGCATCCACAATGAGGAAAATATGGTTTCTCTTGCAGAAATCCGCAATCAGATCAATATCATAATGAACACCGGTTGAGGTCTCATGGACATTGACGAGGAAAGCCGAATAGCCCTGATTCTCATAGGGTTGCAGCATTTCTGCTGTCAACGCTTTTCCCACAGAAAGCTTAATCTCCGTATGCGGAATGTCATGGATTTCCAACATCTCCACAAAACGATGACCAAAGCTTCCGCCATTGATAGCGATAGCCTTATCGGAAGGCGTAAGTGTATTCATAATGGTTGCTTCCATGGACGCTGTGCCGGAGCCGGTTATGAACACAACCCTTGATTTCTCCGGAGCCTTGGAAAATTCAAGCATCAAACGCTCGTTCTCAAGCATGATGGCCGAAAATTCCGGCGTTCTGAAATATGGGACATTCTCTGCACCGATGGATTTTACTGCATCATTGGACTGTACCGGCCCTACTGTAAAGTTAAGCATTACTTCCTCCATTTTTGATGCCACAATAAATGTCGCAGTCGGCTCATATTGTCAGAAAATAGCCGATTGGAGTTGTCAAGATATTGCATATATGCAAAATTCAGTCCGTTTATTCGCCAATTCCTGTATAGGCATACAGTCCGGCGATTTTTGATATCGGCCAAATCTGACGAGACGACGCATAATGACATGTTTTCTACAATTGCCATAGACAATCCGGTATTGGAGTACCTGGGGGCCAGCCCCCAGACCCCCGGGATTTATCGCGAGAAACCTTTTCCCAGCGGGCTCCACTCCACCAAACCCGCTCTGGTGGCAAATCAGCCCGGCGGCAAACGACAATATACATCGGCGCAAAAGAGACAATATGGGGTGGCTATAACAATGTTCCGGACATATGCGCTTTTGATTTTTGATGCATTATAGGGGCGGCCAACAACTCTTCCGACCGTTTAGAAAGTCGGATAATAAAGGGGTTGGCATTTTATTTTTCACCGTCAAATCTCCGCTACCCACGCCTTATACTCTTTCCCTTCTAATATATCCGCTATCCTCTCACACGCATGACCATCACCATACGGATTGCAGGTATGAGCCATTTTGTCATATGCTTCCTGATTTTCCAGAAGCTCTTTAAAGTTTTTGTAAATAACTTCCTCGTCTGTTCCGACAAGTCTGAGCGTTCCCGCCGTTACACCCTCCGGCCGTTCCGTTGTATCTCTCATAACGAGCACAGGTCTGCCATAGGAAGGGCATTCTTCCTGAATTCCGCCGGAATCGGTCAAACACAGATGGCATCTTGCCTCAAAGTTATGACAATCGAAAACCTCTATCGGCTCAATAATATGAATCTGCTTGCATTCGCCGAGTTCTTCGTCAGCGGCTTTTCTTACAACCGGATTCATATGAATCGGATACACGGCTTTGCATTCGGGATGTTCATCAAGAACCCGCCTTATTGCCCGGAACATATGGTGCATCGGTTCTCCGAGGTTTTCTCTTCTGTGCGCTGTGATGAATATAAGCTTGCCATCGCCGACCCAATCAAGCTCAGGATGAGTGTAATCATCTCTTACCGTATGCTGCATGGCATCAATAACCGTATTGCCGGTTATATAAATCTTGGAAGGGTCTTTACCTTCTTTGATAAGATTATCGGCAGCCAATTGCGTAGGGGCAAAATTATACTGTGATATGATTCCCACAGCCTGACGGTTAAATTCTTCAGGATAAGGAGAGTAGATGTTATAGGTGCGCAATCCGGCCTCTACGTGACCGACAGGAATCTGAAGATAAAAGCAAGCTAAAGCGGTGACGAAAGTTGTTGAAGTGTCGCCATGGACAAGAACCACATCGGGCTTTACTTCTTCCAGCACAGCTTTAATTCGGTCTAATATTCCTGTTGTAATATCAAACAGCGTCTGCCCCTGCTTCATGATGGAAAGGTCATAATCCGGCACGACATCAAATGTTGAAAGCACTTGATCCAGCATCTGCCGGTGCTGACCGGTCACGCAGACGATTGTCTGAATAGAAGGTCGCTTCTTCAATTCATTGACCAGCGGGCACATTTTGATTGCTTCCGGTCTTGTGCCAAAGACTAACATTACTTTTTTCATCGTATTTTTCTCACTTTGGACAACTTTGGTTTGCTGCGAATAATTGTATCATCAAATAATTATGTTAAAATATTCCTCTACCCGATGCAGTCCATTAATATTCCAGGAATTAAAGAATAATTATGATTTTTAGCACTCTAATCTCTAACCGGAATAATCACAAATTTAACACGTTCCTTGTCCGATGCTCCTGTAAAGTAACCTCTCATTTTGTTCGCGCCTATCTTTTTAATACGGCTTTCAATTTTCTTTTTACTATGCTAAGGGGAGTTTTTATTTTGCACAAAATTTTTTCTTTTTTTCTTCTCTTCTTGACCTCTGAGATGATTTTTTTATATTCGGAAAATTCTCCATTGACCGAAAGACCCACCTCCGCTTTGGCTAATTGCGTATAGTACATAGACAAATCGTGATAATCATCTTCAGAAACAACACCAGCATTAATGCGGGTCTTATAATCGTTTTCTGCGAGATGCTCTTCTTTTTTTAGCCCCCAGTAGTATTGCTTTGCCCTCTCATTTAATGCTTCGGCCCCTGATATTTTCTCAAAGGGCACACTTACTTTTTCTATAAAATCCTGACAAGCTTCAACAGCCGAAAGACCAATATCAGTTCTAATAATTACGGAATTGCTTCCATTTGGGCTGGATGCCACATGGGTATAGTTATCCCCAACAGAAATATCTGCATGCACAGCAAGCTTATCTATGCAGTAGAGGCATCGTTCCATTTGAAAATAGTCCTTTGCGTCGGTCCTGCAACTGCTGCTCATATATTTTTCCCTGCCATCAGCATAAAGAAACTTCATATTTCCGGGCCAATTCCCGCTTTCCTTATTTTTGAAATGGAAAGCTTGCAATTCTCCGCCCGCGATGCTTTTCACATATTCGTTAAAGTTATACTGGAACTGTTTCTGGCAGAAGAGACCAATCACGAGATAATTGTTCCTGTTTAATTTTAGCTGTTCAATTGCCCGCACTATTCCATTCGTTGCGCAAGGAATGGCAACTATAATTACTCTTTCATTTTTATGTGTTTTAATATAAGAGATGAGATTTTCATGCGAGACTGGTAGATATCTTGATTTCGGAGTGTTTTGCCATTTACCAGGATTTTCAAAATCCTGTTCTTTATAAACTTGCGTGCAAAGTTGATTATCATAGGAGTAACTGTCAACGCAAAAGGCAGCATCATATTTTTTCTGTTTCAGCAAATTCATTATTAGCGTTGTTACAAAGCCGCCTGATGCACTAATAAAGCGAATGTTATCATCCTTGCTCCATGCATTGAAGCACTCTATATACTGTCCTTCAGCAGCTTTTCGCGGATCGGTCTCCTCCGGATAGGTCTGCGAAGCACCTGGGCAGGCTTTTATACATATGCCACAGTTGCTGCATTTGTTTTCGTCAATAACAGGTATATACATCCCATTATGCCTCTTATATGTTATTGCGTCTCTGTTACACAGATTCTTGCATATACCACAGGAGCAACACAAACCGTTTTGAGCTGTATATGATACCTTCATTTCGATAGTTTCTCCCCTAATTTTCTCAATTTGCTAATGTGCAGAATATTGCCAAACAATGTAACTGCTTCACAAAATTCAGCTGTTTTACGATTAAGCAATACCCATAGTGCATTTGGAATTAAAACACAAATGCCCATTTTTACTATAAAGGCAAAAATACCTCCCTCAATAAACGAGCATAAACTATAGGTTATAACCCCGATAACTGCAGTTTCCAATGCATATAGAAGCATTTTTTTGTAATATTGACCGGAGGAACGCTTAAAAACATTTTCAAATATCGTTTTATTTTCCCAGGGAATAGAAATTGCCAAACTCAAAATTGTTGAAAGCACTATTCCGGAAATCCCTAAAATTCGAACAAGAATTATATTGGAGACTACATTTATAATCATGCAAACATATGGTCTGAATCGATCTTCCCACCATATTCCCGCTGCATCCTTGTATGTTACAGGAATCTTTCGAATCAAATATAAATAGAAATATACCACCAACTGTATAACGATTGCAAATGAGAACATAAGGGTCTCATCATTTTGCATCCAGATTCGCATAAATGGTTGATACAAACAGAGCAAGCATACTGAGCACCATCCAACAAGCCAGGCATTTATAAAGGAAAACTTTTCAAAATCCTTATAATTTTTTTCTATTGATTCGGACACTATACTGTTTCCCAATCCAGCCAGCATAGACGAATAACATATTGTTATAAAGCCGGAAACAGCACTCATTATATAATAATAATTATTATATACAGCTATCGCCGTCAAACCAAGAAAAGCAGACATAACAATGTTATCAGACGCATGTAAAACAACAGTATTCAATTTTGCACCGATAAGAGCCTTAACCTTCTTGGTTATGGACGAGGATAACTCCTTTGATACACTTCCCTTAGCTTTATACTGGGGATATAATTTCTTTGCGGCAATCAATCTTGCTATATTGGTCAAAATCGTCGCTAACGGCAAGCATATCGCATAAGCATAATAGCTGTGGAAAAGCACTAATGCCAATACTTGCAATGCATATTGTAGGATTACAATACCGGAACTGATCATGCTGCCAATATCATTCCGTTGGTGGGCCGTCAATAATGATCCTCTGTAAGCAAACATAAAGTAACTTACGAGCGTATTGGCAAGATAGATAATATAAAGCAAATAAATATTAATGTCTGATGGTACATTTCCCTTAATTAGATGCGAAAGAAACGGAAACAGACTCATTCCCAGTACAAATATTATAATACCTATCAGCCTATAAAATTTCTTGTATAAATTCAGCAGTGCGCATATTGTTCCTCCATCATTTTCCGCTATTGGTTTGTACATACTATAAACCATGGCATTGCTGAAACCTAATTCTGCAAGGCTTAAAAAACTCAATATGGATGAGAACAAACTGCCCAGTCCGAGATAATCCGCTCCAAGAAAATATAAAATAATAGTTCTCGTAACAAACGGCATTACCGTAGTTATTATTTTGTTTGCCCAGCCAAATAAAATATTTCGTACCGTGTTTTTTGTTCTTTGAATTTTCATGAAATTCCTTCCCGTCATTGCTGGTAATCCTAACGCAACGAAGCTCTGACTTTCGCATGCTATGGCTTTATAATAATAGATTCAAAAACATTCTCTTTCTGAACATCTTTTAATTTTGATTGTATTATTTTTTCTTCTATTGCATATTTTTGTGTCATGTCTAGGAGCTTCTGAATAACACTTTCGTTTTCAACATTTTCCCTAGCATCTATCATATAATTGCTCTGCTCAAACATCGCCAGAAGATTATAATATTTTTCAGCCCATCCTATCGCCAAACACGGCGTGCCCACCTTGTAGGCATGAACAATCGAATGGAACCTTGAAGCAATTGCAAATTCAAACTTGCTTAGCAATTCAGACATACCAAGGCAGTCCAGATCTTTATCTATAAGTGTAACTTGCTTTTCCGTCTTGAACATGTCAGCAATGTTCCGGCATACCGTAGCATCCGACCTATCGTGCCTCACAACATATACATGAAAACCTGACTTAATCAATTCATTTACTATATTCCGGTACAGATCAAGCAATTTTTGATATTCAGTATGTTTGTTATTTTGTACATTCGGTATGATTGCCACGCTTTTGGCTTCTATTATTTGCTTTTCTGTATTGTCATCGCAGGAAGTATATATATTGTGCGGGTCTATGCTCTTATTGCATAAAACGATGTCCGAAGCAAGCCTGACATTCCTTGCGCCAATTTTTTCAAGACATCTCTTTCCTTTCTCTTCCCTGGCAAATAAAATGCTAGCCTTTGTAAGGTACTTCCGAATGAGATACTCTATGAACAGTCCTTTTTTCCCTTTATAATTAAATGGCCCGTACGACTGCGGCATTGCATAAATCGGGATTCTATACACCTTTGCATAAGCAAATGGCAACAGATATACTATACTAAAATCATAGTTCCAATTTGATCCGAGAGCATACCCGCTGATGTCTAACACAAGATCAACAGAATTCCAAAAATCATCAATCTGCTTCTGCTTATCTTTGTTCCAACCCTTTAATTTTGCAAATACTTTAGAAATGCCATTTTCTTTGTAAAACGCGCCTTCGAGCGGAAAGGCAGACTTCACCTTTAGATAATATTTGCTTTCTATCTCTTCCTTTTTGGCGTACTCGTTTTGGGACAAAAGTACTATTTCATGATTAGGCCAACGTTTTTTTATCTCATCCATGCATACAAAAAGCATTGCCTCAGCACCCTTGTTGGAGAAGCCTCCTCCGGCAACTATTATCTTTCTGCTCATCTATATTTATGCTCCCTATCCATTATCATTGATTACTTAAACAGCTTAACCTTAATTTTGTGCGCAACCATTGATGCCCACATAATCCACACCGGTGCTTTTACAAATTCAGCTATCTCTTTATAGGTGTATTTGCTCATAAAGTCACAGTAAAAGGAATAAAAGAATTCAAGATACTTTATTGGGCTATACCCAATAAAATCCGCTTTTTCCCTCATAAACAGACCATGGCCCCTGGGATTGTTCAATTCTTTTGTCTTATTCATTGACAATCCGTCCGGCAGATATTCATATATCCATATGATGTCTTTGAAGACTCTGACAAGATACCCGTCATGAGCCATACGGTTCCACGGAACGCCGGGGGTCATAAACTTTTCCCCTTCAAATTCCGGATATTTGTATTTCTTCTGTATGTCCGTATAGAAGACCCAGGCGTGCTCCCCGTTAATCGGGTTATCCGAATATTCCGGATAGCGTTCCAGTAGTGAAGCATCACGATATTCACCTTCAAATGTGTTATTAGGCGAATAATCGATTGATGTTCCGAGATTTCCAACCACCCCACAGAAGCGTTTATCTCCGGCAATTGTTTTCTCCCAGCTGATTATTTTCTCTATTGCATCATCTGTAAGGTAGTCATCAGAATCTACATTAAAGAATAGTTCCCCTTCGGCAAAATCTACACCGTAGTTGATTGCTCTGCACTTCCCGCCATTTTCTTTTTTATAATATTTTATCGGGAATCCATTGTTGTTCTTTTTCCAGCTTTCAAACAATTCTGTTGTATTATCCGAAGAACCATCATCCACAACCAGCCATTCAAAATCTTTACAGGTCTGTCTCTTCAGAGAATTGTAGAGATTTTCTATGATATAAGCCCTGTTATACGTTGGTGTAAAAACCGTTACCTTCATTTTTTATAAATCCTTCCTTGCAGTTACATATCCGAATTCTCCGTCCAAATGTGCCCTCAGGTCTGCCCATTGCTCATCTGTAAAGTTCGCTACATCGCGCCAATTTGCTTTAAGCACATATTTTTCATGCAGTCCTTGTTCATGCTTCTTGTAAAAATCATCCGCACTCGCAATAAAGTGTGCCGGAACCCCCCCCCATACTTCATGCGGTGGGATGTTTTTATTCACCAAACTTCCTGCAGCAACAACTGACCACTCTCCAATCCTTACATTCGGCATGATTGTAGAATCCGCACCGATGAAACAATGGTCTTCAATAATAACCTGCCCTATTCTGGTAGCCCTGGTAGCATAGCCTATTGATGCATCATGGGCAAGCACCCGGCATCCGCCCGCAATAGTGATATAATTTCCCAATGTAATCAATCCCGGATACTGTGCATCAAAACCTGACCAGCTGAAGCAGTCAACATGCTCGCCCTCTCTCAGTCCGTGCTCCTTCAGATACATATGGTCAACTTCCTGCGCCGATGTGCCTTTTATTATTCTATTTAACTTATTTATGACTCTTTTTATAAATGGCATGATTTACCCTCCCACTTTAAGCATATTTCGTAATTTACATGCTGTTACAACGGAAAGCCTACTCAAAATAAACCAAATCATGTCAAGCCCATCAAATTCACTGATACTGACTTTCCCATAGACATGTTTGTTCAAAATTTCCTTAACTCTGTTTGCAACTGTCTCAAGTTCGTCCCCATTTAGATCAAGAAGTGCCCTTTGAAGATTATAAATTGCCGTCCAGAAAATATCTTTCCGAGCATCTAATTCGAATTCCGAATTGTGCTTTATAAAATAATCAAGTCTCTCTTCCTTTGCATAAAAGCAATCGAGATTTTTGAGCCTGTATTTTCCTCTGGTAATACTCGACTGCGTTTGTCGGTAATAATACAAGGGCGAATAACTGACAGCTGCCGAATCAACCCTTGAAATTATCTCATGAGCAATGGCCTCATCCTCATTAATTCGACCTTCAATAAACCGCAAGCCATCAAATATATTGCGTTTATAAAGTTTCCCACACACACACACATAGTTTATCCGCTTATCACCATACAGGCCGGCGAAGAGACCTCTACGGTTCAGTTTTTGGGTTGCGTCATTTCCGATCTTGTCCGGAAATTCCGACAAGTCTTCATAAGTTTTTTCAAAACCGCAGAACGAAAAATCTGCATCAAGCTCTATAAGTTTTTTATACAGAAATTCTATCATCCGGGGATGAATATAGTCATCACTGTCTACAAATGTCACATATGGAGCATTTGTTATATCGAGCGCAGCATTTCTGGCACTGCTCAATCCTCCATTTTTCTTGTGGATAAGCTTGATTCTGTTATCAAGACCACGCCATTTTTCGCATATATCGGGTGAAGAATCGGTCGAACCATCATTAACTAAAATAATCTCTAAACTTGAATATGTTTGATGAACAACAGATTCTATGCATTGATTTAAATAGGATTCCACATTATAAACGGGTACGATAACGCTAATAAGCGGAGCTTTTTCTTCCATTTTGTCACCTCCAGCCAGCAAACCGACTATATTCTTTTATTTTCAGCTTTTTTTAAGATGGCGCTATATACCTCTTTTAAATCGACGCTCTCATAATATTGAATTGCATTGTCACTAAGCTGTTCGTAATTATCTTCAATGTCATTGATAGCAGTGAGTAGATTATCCTGATTAAAATCATAGACTATTCTGCCTATACCGCTTGTTTTAACTGTAAAAACCAAATTGGGATTGTCGTTGCAAATCATCGGAATTCCAAATCCGGCAAACTCAAACAATTTATTTGGCGCACAAAATACGGCATTAATCGAGCCATTATTTGCGATGTAGCTTACATAGGCAATATGGGCATGACTCGCTACGGCAAGATGTTCAGGGGGTTTTATATATCCGGCATAAATGAATTTATTCTTATATTCTTTCTGTAGTTTTTCTAAATAGCTGGTTTTTTCTCCGATAACCACAAATTCGTATTTGTCATGCTCCGAATACACTGCATTTATTATTTTATCCAGCGGGCGTTCTCCGCTTATGATACCCATGTACATAATTATTTTTCGGCCGGACGCTTCGATATTCTCAATCACCTCAGATACTTTAGGATCTTCAATTTTCAGCCCGCGCTGCCTGGGGTGGCTATATGGTTTATTAGGCACTATATATGGAAGCTGCTTTGTCTGATATATCGCTTTCATTATATGAGCTCTGCAAAAATCCGGAGTAATAAGTCCGGCCGCTTTCTGGGCAGCATATTTGTATATCTGTTTGTTATGTTCAAATTTCAGCGGTAATTCATACATTGTATACAGATATTGGGGAATACGATTAACCAGTGTCTTACCGCCGGCAAGAATCGTATCTTCATGCAAGATCCATACGACATCAACTGCTTCCAATTGTGTTCTGAATGTCTGGGGCAGTTTTTTCACCGCAACCATCTTCTGCGCTTTATTACCCCAAAAAGCCAATCTTTTTTTGTTTAATATTCCCTCTGACCGAACTTTTTCCAGAACTATATCCGACAAATCTTTTTCATAAATATATAAATTCTTCAGCCTGTCACTATTGTAATTTTGGCAATCCAAATCTTTGGAATGCGTAATGAAAAGGATTTCATGTCCCAAATCAAGAAGTACCTTCAGCATAGCATCAATTGGTGGGAAGTTCCGGATTTTGCACACTGTAATAATTGCAATCTTCATTTTAACCAACAATCCTTTCTTGGTTTTAAGCGAAGTTCCAATCATATTTACATCGCAGTCATGCATTAATCCAAAGAAATTCCACGCCACACGCTGTACTGTTTTGACGAGTTTATTCCATTGGCCGCAATAATTTTTTTATTGCAGTCTTCAGTTTAAAATACCTATATACCAACGTGGGTTTTACTTTGAAAATCAGTTTGATTAAGCGTGGCTCTATTCCATGTTTATGATAGAACTGAGCATAATCCCTAAAATAGTTGAAACTCTTCAACGCAGTAGCATTATCATATACATTCCTATACGCCATATCCGCCATTGTTTTTATTGCAGTATAGGGGATTCCTTCCTTCGCCAAGCAGATTATATCTTCGCTAACTAAATTCTTTTTCATAATGCTACAGATTTTTACATAAGCATCTATTCCAGTTACTGTAACTGCAGGGTTACCATGTTCTGTTGCATTATTCCCATGTATTCTGTAATGGTAAAATGGCTCAGACAAGTAGTAGACTCTAACGCAGTGTGCCAAATATTGTGTTGTGAATAGCAGATCCTCACAATATTTGACACCTGGATCCAATCTAAGTCCATATTTCTTAATTATTGATACATCAAAAATTTTATTCCACAAAAAGCCTTTGAAATAATTTGATGTAAACATCATGGCCAATGCTTGGTCCCCATCAAGATTATATTTCTGATGATAGATATTCATTTCGATGTTATGTTCTTCATTAAAGTTGATATACCCCCCCGATGTATAATTGGGCGGATTCATTAACTTTCGACATTATAACATCATAGTAATTTTCGTCTATCCAGTCATCGGCGTCAATGAACGCCAAATATCTTGAATCTGCCATAGCAATCCCGACATTTCTGGCATTTGAGACACCGCCATTGGGGATATGGATGGCTGTGATGCGGCTGTCCATCTGGGCGTATTCATCACAGACCGCCGTCGAGGCATCCGTTGAGCCATCATCCACCAATATGGCATTCCAATCTCTGTATGTTTGATTGAGCAAGCTATCCAAACATTTCTTCAAATAAGGTTCCGCATTATAAATCGGAATTACAACAGTTAATTCAGTCAAGCTAATCTTCCTTTACTCTTTTTAATGTATGTTCCATTAATTTCAAACATCGCTTTGCAACTATCGCCACCGGAATGCATAGTACTATAATCCAAACTACACAGAGAATCGGAAGCTTTGGCCAATAGGCTATCGCAGCAAACTTTTTCGTTAGGCAATCCGACCAAAATATAGAATGGATAAACCATATTTCCGTTGATTGGCTTCCCAGAAAAGATAAACCTCTGCAAACTATATTCGGTCGGTTAACGCCGTCGAGAATCAGAAGTATTCCAATAACCATTAACGGCGCATAAACAATATCGAATCCAAATCCGGCAATTGACCCGCAATAATTTCTCATCAGCGGAACCACGATGGTAAGGCCCCAACCAACCAGCTTTTTGTGCCGCACCTTGCTTGAAATCTTATCAATCAAGGCGTATTCAGAAAATGTATATCCAATGATGATTACTTGAAAATATAACAGGCAATCTTGAAGGTCATTCAACAAAAAATTATCAATGCCCTTGTATATTTTCAAATACTGAATAAGTCCGAACCCCAAGTAGAAACCTGCTATCGGAACTAGGTGGAGAAATACCCCCCCCGCACCGGATTTTATCTTTTTCTTCGCAAAATGCAAGTATTTATCATATATCGGCAAACAGAACATTGTGAAAATATAAAAGTACACATACCAGGCAAAAGTGACCAAATTATTCTTTAACGCAAATAGATTGTACAGAAATGACCAATTGAGCTTATAGTTGCCAACCAATATTGAAAGCGGTAGAAATATTACGAGCAAGATAAACCAATATATTTTTAGCAATTGAAATATCTTTTTTACCGAGTAATGATAACTCTTATCCTTGGCCTTGCAATATGCATACCCCGTTAAAAAGGCATACAGCGCAACGCATATTTTTAAAGAACCATTTGTAAATGAGGAAATTGCCCTTCCGAAAAGAGTAAACGAGTTAAAATAGTCACCACAAAACATAAATGTGTGTAGTGCAACCATCATAACTACGGCAATGCCTTTTATCATTTTTGTTCGTTCTCTAGTAAGCATTCTACCACCCACACTGTTTTCTCTCGGGGACTCATTTCTCTATAGATTTTCCTTATACCACCCAATCGCCGCTTCTATGCCCCGCTCAAAGCTCCACTCAGGCTCATACCCTAATAACCTTTTTGCCTTGCTGATGTCGGCATTGCTGTGCTTGATGTCGCCCTTTCTGTCCGGGCCGTAAATCGGCTGAATATCAACGCCCAGGGCTTTGGTGAGGCCGAAATAAATATCGTTGAGATATTCCCGGCCGCCGTAGGCAATGTTGAAGGCCTCGCCGC